>Ga0209700_100349_pt1 | contig 83880 bp, 38 predicted proteins | sample SiratroredBW_FD_187528 | JGI IMG/M metagenome (GOLD analysis project Ga0209700, IMG submission 187528) | Root nodule microbial communities of legume samples collected from California, USA - Siratro red BW (SPAdes) (version 2) | ecosystem: Host-associated > Plants > Roots > Nodule | place: USA... | reverse complement strand
AAACTGATTCGACTTGACTTGAAATCAATTTATATTTCATCAGTGTTTCATTTTTCCAAAACTGATTTTTACCCAAAGTTAAAACCTTAATTTTATTTGATTGAATCACTTTGACCATGTGTTACTGGATTCCTTCTTCACTTATGTCAAGGTTCTTTGCCAATCAATCTCGAACACACTCACACCAAATCAAGACCAAAATCCAATTGCTTGCTTGCTGCCATTGCTTAGCTGAACTTGTCTTGTATGGCTTCATCAAATCCATTTAGTATTGTGAGAATACTAACAGAAGATAATTAGTCAGTTTTAAATAGATCAGTTTTAAAAGTTTCAGCCTCACTAAAATGTTAAAATCTATAATGATATCTATTATAAATTATTTATAATTTTAATTTATTTCATATTTATAAATAAATTATATAATCTTATCGTTAAAAACTGTAATACAAGATTTCTAAATAATTATAACTATACTGTAACTAAAAATCATTTTTGTAACATCCAAAAATTAATTGTCTACTTCTATTATAAACCTACCATATATCCTTCTTGAGTGGAATATCAACAAACGCGCTTTAAAAGATTACGTTCTCCCATACATTAACATCCAATCATCCAATTGAAGACTTGGATTTACACGTAAATTCAAAACCTATAAATCGTGGTAAATTTATTAAAATTTAAGTTTATGAATCTAAATATGGTCACATGGATAAGAACTTTTTCTTAATTTTGATACTTTATTAGTCTATATGATTTAAAACGTATGAATCAAAAAGATATAAGATATAACATAAATGTCGATATTTAATACACAAATTTTATTTAAAAATAACTTGTTTAATACATGATTTAAAAACAAAATAATTTAAAATGTTTCTACTGATATATTAATTAGATAACCAATATCAAATTTATTTATAGATATATCAATAGTGGTTATTTTATTAGGATAGTAGCTTAAAATGTCGATAATTTAAAGATACTATTATTATTCTATCCACTGTTGAAGACAAGGTTCTTTTTTAATTAGTCATATTTTTCTTATATTATATTTTTCATTCATTTCAATTTTTAAAATCAAATAATTTTTATTAAATATTTTCTACTTTTATCTACGCAGTATAAAAGATTATTTTTCCAATTTAGGTTGAAGAGCTTCTTTTTATTATGATATTATACAAGATATTTAGGAATTCAAATCTCAGGTCATTTTTCCACGTTTCAAATCATGTCTCCTGAATAGTTATAATCTGTACTATACACATGTACATGTCTCTCTTTTATACTAAAACCTAAATAATTTAGTGATTAAGTGAATTTTAAACATTAGTTGCCACTTGCACGAACTCTTAATCATATCATAATCTGCAAAACATACAACTATATTATTTTTTTCTTTCGCGTTGCTATTTTTTAAATAGTTTATCATGTATCATTTTATTTATAAATTTATAGTAATATAGAAGGATCCAAAAATCACTACGTCTCGATAATCATTCCAAAAGATAATATGTTTAAAATGACAATAAAGATCAATCTAAATGCTCACTCATATTATATTCGATTGAAAATAAATATTTTAATATAATTTATTTGTCTCCAACTACTGTATGATTTCTGTCACAAAATTAAGCTCGTTGATAGGGTAAGTTAACTTTTAACTTACAAACTAGCTTATTAAATTATATATGTTTAATAAATTTAATGTTAAATGTAAAATAATATAATTATATAATTTTTTTATATAAATTAAATTTGAATTTTTTTGATAAAATTATTATTTAATTATAATTTATTTTTTAAATAATTAAATTCTTATTAAACCTTTTAGTACTTCTATTTATTTTTTAAAAGTTGTATATGCTTTTTTTATTTAGACAAATAATTTTATTCAAATGAGTTTACTTAATGAGTATTAGTTAAATGTATTTTTTTTATTCTTTTTATAAATTTATTTTTTATTTCTCAATTTAAATTATTCTCTTATTGATTTTTTTAATAATTTTTATTGTGTATAAATTTTACATAGCATCGTATAACTAAAGATTAGTTACTTTAATTTTAAATGTTAAATATTTTTAATTTAAGGGTGGCTAAAGGCTCAAGCAGGTAAAGCAATCTCTTTAGGCCTCAAGGCCTTAAAGGCCTTAAAAAAACTTAATACTCTTTAAGCTTCAAGGTCTCAAAGGCCTTTACAAAATTTAATACTCATATATTATTATAAAATAAAAAATATTTAATTTTAAAATTATACTAATAAAATTTAAATTAAAAATTTAAATATTTTAACTGACTTTAAGTTTACATTTGTGCTATAAATATTATTTATTTAATGACTTTAAATTTATATTGATACTATAAATACTATTTAATGAAAAATATTATTTGAAACTTTCTTATGATAAATTAATAATATTTTAAAAAAATTAAAATCTTACCTATCCAAACTTTATAATTGATATTTTTCCACAAATTGATATCATCTCTTTATATGTTCTATCATTGTCTGACTCTTTCACGTCTCTCATTTTTTCTTCACTTATCTTTTTTCTTCATCTGTCTCTTTGTTCCTTGGATAATATTATTTCAACTTGTTTCTAATTTCAAATTTCTTTCATTTCATATTTCATCATTCTATGTTGTCTATTTATGTAGGTGTCTTTTTGGAGACTTGGAGCAATAGATTAATTGAGGAAGAGTTTGTGTTCATTTTTGTTCCTTTTGATGACATCAATATTGTAAAAATAATATGAGACTGATCAATTGATCCTAATATTTTTCATTATTGTTTAATGTGCATATTCAAGGAAGATAATTTAAAAGTTATAAATTATATTTAAATACATACCAAATGACAGGATCCAGACTTTAGACTCTACAATCATCAAGAGACTTTAGACTCTACAATCATCAAGTTTATTGTCTTGACAATCAGGTTTTATCTTTTTAACTTAGACTTATTTTATATACTTATAAGTTATATTTAGTATGATATATATTATAATTTTTAATTTTATATAAAAATATACAAGTATGACAACTTGAAAGGAGTTTTTCAAAACTTAAACTAATAAAATTTTATTTAAGATCAACAATTGTCTCAACAAATATAGAAAAGATTAGCTTTATTGTCTATTAAAAAAGATTTTTTAAATAAAATTAATTATGATAATTTAATAGATAATTTTGCATCACCAAAAAATAAATTTTAAATAAAAATATCATAATTTTATTTTATTAATAATCTTAATTATTTTATTAATTTAAAAAAAACTTTATTTTTTTATTTGTATTAGGCATCCTAAAATCTTGAGTCGTCACTAAACCACATAAAAAAATAAACAAATGTGATAAGTATTAAAAGCAATACAATAATTAATTATCTTTAAAAAAAATTATCTAACCTTTATTATTCATTGGATTCTTAAAAGGTGAATGATGTATATGCTGATAATATCATTCATTGGATTCTTAAAAAATAAATGATGTATATGCCTTGATATCATTCATTGGATCCTTAAAAGGTAAATGATGTAGCAGATTTGTGATGTTATGAATTTTCTATTGATTAATGTCTCTACAGAAGGTAATAACTATGCTGATATACTGACAATTTTATATGTGGAAAATAGTGTTGATTTGCTTGATGTTCTGTCTAGACTGAACTTGGAGTTTGTTCTTTTTTACATGAGTTTAGTGTGGTCCTCATCCTTCTCGTTTTTTGTTCCTTTTGTTTTTATCTAATAATAATTTTCATGTGATAGAAGATAATTGGTCAGTTTTAAAAGTTTCAGTCTTACTGAAATGTCAAAATCTATAATGATATCTAATATAAATTATTTATTTTAAAAAATTATCTCTACAAAATTGAATATATAATAATAGATAAAAATATGAAAATAATAAATAACTGCATTAAATATTAAGTTAAATAATAATAATAAATTAAATAAACTACAAAATATAAGTTAAAATATTTATAATTGATCACAAACTAGAAACTTCTAATATATCTTAATTTAAGATAATTTACATATTTATGTTCATAAAATGAACTTTTAAACTAATAAAATAAACTAATAGTTACTTTATTATATTACCAAACATACTTTAGATATAATTTTTTTAATGTGTGCATGCACAGAAACAAGAGATGTCTAGATGTACAAGATAGGATAACTATAGCAAGAAAAAACTGTAAATTTATTAATTGTTAATAATAATAATAATAAATACATGCATATTAAATAATTATTAATTGTTAATAGTAGTATTAATTATTAACATTAATTAGTGGTCATTAAATTAATTGCATAATAAATGATGCACGTTTAAATGTGTTAAACGGTCGTGTTGCTTCACAATCGTTAATAAAACATGCATAAAGGAACACTGTTCCTTGATATACCTTGTCCTGTGAAACAAACCACCTCTTACAAGTTACTAAAACCCTAAGACATGTTCAGTTATGGCTTCAAGCAAATAATAGTAACAATTTAGTGAACTATTCAATAACACACTTTTCCTTCTGATATGGTCATAACTAAGTGGGCCTATAATTGGGTTTGAACTTGGAAACAACTTTAACCTACAATAGCCCAATAAGCAAAAATATCAACTAAGGCACAATGTGACAATTGACCTTAAAAGTTACAAATATAACCTATACCTAGAGGCCATATATTAACAACCAAACTATGGAACTATGATAATCCTCATCAATAGTAAATCAAAATATTCAAGCCACACAAAATCTAATATAATGTATTACCATAAGGACAAGGGCAATTAAGAAATCTTGTTATGAAGAGTTTTACTTATTCTCTCACTATCTGTTAGACCTAATTTCATCATCATCAATCACTTAGAATGAGCCTTGTAATACATTCTATTCACCAACAACTACTACTCACAAACTCATACCAAACAAAAAAAGAGATAATATATATAAAAGAAAAATAAAAATAAACCCTATCAACATTATTATTACCAAAAATTTTGAAAGGCCATTGCATGACTTTCATATTGTCCTTTTAAATAGTTTACACACGAAGACAATCTCGCTATAGAATCTTGATTTGCCCTAATTTGATTTGTGAAAACGTGTTTAGGGAAAAGGATTAACCGCTTATAAGCGGTAAACACTGCGGTGACCGGGAAATGAAGGTCAAATTTTACTACCGCCACGCCACCCTTATTTTCTCTTGTTCTTATATCACATCGTTAACTCTCTTTGGTTCTCTCTTTTATTTTCTCGTTGTCTCTTCTTTCTCTCGCTCTGTTTGCCCAGAAAATCAGAGAGAAAAAATAATCCTCTTTGAAATTCAAACTGAGAGAGAAAAAAAGAGAAACTTCTCCTTCAAAAACCATGCTCTTCTCTTCAGCACTTCAACGTTGACACTTTCTGAGGAATCACAAAGGCTCAAGGAAAAAAAGGCTTTGTTACACAAAGCATTTTCGCTATTTATCTTTTTTTTTTTTTCTCTTTCGATTTTCTATCTTTTTTCTCGGGACTTGGCAGTTCGGAGACTTGGCGATCACTCTGTAAATTTCGGTTTCCTTCGCTCTAATTCATCCTCACGTTGCTTTACATTGAAGTAATGCGAATTTTGCTTGCGATTCTCTTTTTGTTTCAGGATTTGGCTCCTCTCAGGTGATCTCTTCGCCAAGGTAGGGGTGAGGATTCTCGCTTCGCGTTGATTCCTCGCGGTTAGATCTGAAGTGTACTAATTACTCTTGTTTGAATGAGAAGCCTGAGGTTCTAGAATTTTGAATTCTTTCGGAGTTTGGAAATATGATTTGAAGTTGAGGAGGGAGAGTGTGCTGTTTCTACGCTTTGGTGTTGAAGATGAAGAGGTCTAGAGATGAAGTTTTCACGAGTTGTTCTCAACTCAAACGGCCTGTGGTGCCTGCCCGAGGAGAAGCGTAAGTTTTTTTTTTTTTTTTTTTTTTTTTTTTTTTTTTTATTTTTTTTTTTTTTTTTTTTTTTTTTTGTTATCTTCAATTTTTGTTAGACTGTGCTCGTGTTTGGATTTTGTTATTTTTTGTGCTTAATGAAGCGTCTGGATGTTCAATCGAGTGGTGAGGCTTTTCATTTTTCGGTGGGGTGAAATTTTGTGTTTTCGTGTTCTTATGTGAAATCGAAGGAGTTTCATTAGTTGTTCTGCTTTGTAATCTGATTTTGCGGGTTTAGCTTTAGTGAAGTGTGTAGTTTTGTTTTCGTTGGATTGTTTGACGTTGGGAAATGAGATCGGATGTTTCTTGTCTGCGATAATGTTTGAATCGTTCTCATCATTAGTTGATTTTTAGGTTTTATTTGTGGCTTGAGTTACTGTTCTAAAAATTTTATGAAATTTTTTGAATGAAGGTCTGGGCAACCGCAGATGGCAAATGGAGGTGCTCAGAAATTGACAACTAATGATGCCCTAGCATATCTTAAAGCAGTAAAGGATATATTTCAAGATAAGAGGGACAAGTACGATGACTTTTTGGAGGTTATGAAAGATTTCAAGGCTCAAAGGTTTGATCATGTTGTAACATATTCTTTTGTCCACTTCGTCTTCTGCTCAATTATTTGTTCATTATTTTTGTATTATATTGGGAAAGGGGATCTTGGTTTTTGTGGGTGGAAATTGAGTTGTGTTTCCTTTGGGTGTATCGTAGAATTGATACCGCGGGTGTCATTGCAAGAGTGAAGGAACTGTTTAAAGGCCATAGAGATCTTATATTAGGATTTAACACCTTCTTGCCTAAGGGGTATGAAATCACACTTCCGTCGGAGGATGAACAACCTGCTCCTAAGAAACCTGTTGAATTTGAAGAAGCTATAAATTTTGTGAACAAGATAAAGGTAAGTGCATGGTTGAGACTGATTAATTTGTCCTTTACTGATTTGTTTTCAACCAATGGATTGTTTTGCTTTTGAGCCTGATGGATTATTTTCATGTAGACTCGTTTTCAAGGCGATGATCATGTGTACAAATCATTTCTTGACATATTGAATATGTACAGAAAGGAAAACAAGTCTATTACCGAGGTCTACCAGGAGGTATGTGTGTCTGCCTATGTTGTGTGTAGTCATGCTATTTTTCTTTTCTTTATTTCCTCTGGTAATGGTAATTTTTCTTTTGATTCTCATTTTAATAAGTTGTGTTTCTTCAGGTTGCTGCTATTTTCCAGGACCACCCTGATCTTCTTGACGAGTTTACTCATTTTCTTCCAGACGCTTCTGCAGCTGCCTCTACTCATTATGCTTCTGCTCGTAATTCTATTCTTCGTGATAGGAGCTCAATGCCAACAGTACGGCCTATGCATGAAAAGGTCTGTCTCCAATTCTTATGCCCCTAATTGTTGTTGAAGGCATACCTAAACCTAAGGAGCTAAGGTGAGGTGCCAGAAGGGGTCAACAAACATTTTGCACATTGAAGTGCTGCCCCTTCAGTGAGGTGCTTGCCTCTGGTGCATTTATGGTTCCAGTGAGGCACACCCTTAACATATTACCGATAACTGAAAATAAACCTAAAATGCCAGCCATCTATTTTGCTAACCAGGATGTTAAATTGGGTAAATGGAAAAAAAATTAACACTTGTTGATGTTTGGGACACTTGTCAGCTGACTAGGGATTGTAAATTGAACATCTAAATCATTTGTAACTTAACACTTGTCTTTGATGATTGAGAGCCCACCTTTTTTGTCTTTGATGACCCCTGTGGCTTTGTCCCAATGAGTTTTATAGTTGCTCATCAAGATAACGTTCTACTCATCTGCATGCCAGCGAGAAAGGACCATGGTTTCGCATGGGGATCATGACCCTGGTGTTGATCGTCCTGACCTAGATCACGACAGAGGTTTGTTAAGGATAGAAAAGGAGAGGAGACGTCTGGAGAAGGAAAAGGAACGTAGAGAAGATAGAGACAAAAGAGAACGTGAAAAGGATGATAGAGATTATGAGCATGATAGGGAGCGATTTCCTCACAAACGGAACCGTAAGGTTGAAGACTCTGGAGCTGAACCATTGCTTGATGCAGATGAAAATTTTGGTACGCGTCCTATGTCATCCACTTGTGATGATAAAAATTCTCTGAAAAGTGAGTATGCCATTACTTTTGATCTTGAATTTACGAACTTATTTTTGTATATCTTTACCTTTTTCCTAACTAATCTATGATGTACAATCACTAATCACTAATTATGGAACGTGCTTTGCTGTTTAATGAGGTAAGAAATAAATGAACCAAAAAAAATCTAAAAAACATGCGAACTTAAAAAGTTAATTAATGAATGCTAAAAGTTGTCATCACTTTTATGCCTTATACAATGCTAAAATATTAAAATGGAAAAAAATCTATAGTTTCTTTTTTGGTGATATAATTATCCATAATGAAAAAGTGCTTTGAATTTTATATTTAGTATCCAGGGTATGTAAACATTTTCCATTTTTTGTATACAAGGAAAAACCTAATTATTCCATATTTGTTTTGTATTTTAAACTCATCCTTTCCTTTTGTGGTTTGTTATGTCTCTTAAATTTTGTCATTTCAGGTATGTACAGTCAAGAGTTTGCTTTTTGCGAAAAAGTCAAAGAAAAATTACGAAATCCTGATGACTACCAGGAATTTTTGAAGTGCTTACATATTTACAGCAGGGAAATAATTACCCGACAAGAGTTGCAGTCATTGGTATGGTTTGCATATTTATTTTTATTAGATACTTGATTTTAATGTTAGATTCTGTCTAGATGGGTGATTTTAATTTGTCAAGCTATGTTGGTTTGGCTGGCAATGATCATTGATTGACCTTAACCCCTTATAAAATTTGGCGTATTGTGAACTATCAATTGGATTATATTCTTGCTTAAATTAGAGAGTTTATTTGCATAAAGGAGTGGTGTGTTGTAAACTATGATTTGCATAATGAAGTCCCATTACTGAGAATAGAATAAAAAAATTGAAGGAATAATCAATTTCCATGCAATAAATGTAAATACTATTAAGGAAATATGTTGAAGGAAGACCATTTTGAGAAGAATGTTGGAGTAGCTATTGAAGGAAAGGACTTCAATGGCTTTGAAGAAATTTACAACGACAGTAAAAAATCTAGTATGTTTATCAAACTGGTATGCATTACTCACTCAGTACCCATGCTCATTACACAGACACCATTCATAGTTTTTGGTGTACAAAGGTTGCATTAAAGTTAGAATCTATGACCCATGCTACACCCAGGCTGACCTTAGTTGGTTTCACTTCAGATGCACCACTCATATGGATGAGAAGTCAGGAATAAGAGAGTTTATGCCCTTTAGTTGCACCATGTCAGGATGCTTCCAACCCCATGAAATTTGTCTTTCCAATTGTCATCAAAAACCAGAAAACTTCCTTCAACCAGACTAGGCCTGAATCTTGATATGCTTCTGCCCAAATCACCCTGTGTACTATACAGGAAACACCTTAGAGGTCGAGAGTGATATAGATCACACATTAACCAAGATTTCAGTCCTTTTAAGATATTCCATCAATTTTCATTACTTTATAATTATATCTGAGAGAGATGTTTGGTAGCAGTGGCAAGATTGCTTTCTGACTTGGAGAGTGAAGTCAAGTAGCTCCTGAAGGAGCAGCTGGAGTGGATAAACACCTTCCTCAAAACACCACAAAATTGGGGATTTATGGATTTGGGATTGAGACTGTAAAGGGTACAGTTCCTGTCTTGTAATTGTAACTGTAATGTAAAGCTTGGGCTGTCAGTCAAACATTCAAATCCTCTGGCCCACAATGCAGTTATTAGTCTTTCTTGCTAGATATGGGATGACCGACCTGGCTTGGATGGTTGTACCATACCGAATTTATTTTGAGTCTGTAAAATATGGCAGAGCCCCACAGCTAATTGCAAGACAACGTGAAATGTTAGAGTTAGCTTCCAATCACGATGTCTACAATGGATGCAATTGCTGTAGAATAAATTATGGTCACGTTACTTATAAAGTGATTAGTTGCTTTTTATATAGTTTCAGTCTTTGACCATGTATTCTTCACAGAGCTGGCAGACTGTTCCTTCTAAATTCCCTTTTTGTACACTTGTCTATCTAGAAGTGCATTAAAATGGATTTTGGGCATAAAAGTAGATATATTGTCAATGCTGCAGCTTCAACTTCAATAATTTTGCTAAACTATGTTAACTGAATTTGTTTATGAAAAAACTATAATAGATTAGTTCATGGATATCTTTCTGGAACTTCATTCCTCTCTCCTGAAAACTTGTATGAATAGAATAGAATATGATGTTAAAACATGAAGATAGATGGATTTTTCTCTTGATTAATACGAGAACCAGCTCGACCTGCTTTTACTGTATTCATACTGTAATATATATTTCCCTTATTGTGTAGTCCTTATCCAATGCTATATGATTGACCCTTGGTCACTTATTCTTCCAGGTGGGCGATTTACTGGGAAAGTATCCAGATCTTATGGAGGGGTTTAATGAATTTTTGCTACAATCTGAAAAAAATGGTATCATTCAAAAATAGTTTATTACTTTCCATGAAGTTAAATTTTATAATTTATGTCTAATCTTATCCTATGGTACAGATGGTGGATTCCTTGCTGGTGTTATGAATAAAAGTAAGATGTTTCAGTTTTCTGATATATGCTCCCCTTTTTAGTTTTATGTGAAATTATTTGGGTTCACCTGAACATTTGCAGTTTCATTGTCTGATCCCAAAATTTTCTCTTTTGTGTTTGTTAAGAGTCCTTATGGAATGATGGACATGGACTGAAACAGATGAAGGGTGAAGACAGGGAAAGAGAACGGGATCGAGATAGAGACCGATATAGGGATGATGGGATGAAAGAAAGGGACCGTGAGTTCCGAGAACGGGATAAATCTACTGTGATTGCCAACAAGGATGTTTTAGGTTCTAAGATGTCTCTATATCCCAGCAAGGATAAGTATTTATCAAAACCTATAAATGAGCTGGACCTTTCTAACTGCGACCAGTGCACTCCTAGTTACCGGCTCTTACCAAAGAATGTATAGTTATTTTATTCGTCTCTTTGTATTTTATCTTTTCTAATGGAATCTCTGATATCTATTGCTGATTGTTTTGCATTTTTATTGTCTGTGCTTATGCAGTACCCAATACCTATAGCTAGCCAGAAAACAGAACTTGGTGCTGAGGTGTTGAATGATCACTGGGTGTCTGTCACTTCAGGAAGTGAGGATTATTCCTTTAAACATATGCGCAAAAATCAGTATGAAGAGAGCTTGTTTAGATGCGAAGATGACAGGTAAGTGCTTTCCAGTGATGTTTAAGTACATTTTAAAATACCTGTTTTGTTGATTAATCTTCTATGGGTGATCACTGTCACAGCTGCCATATTGTTGTAGTTTTTGTTTTTGATATCATTGGGTTGATTAAAACATGATTTCTGTAAGTCGTCCATCACTTGCACTTGCTGATATTATGTTAACTGCTATGGCAGGTTTGAACTTGACATGTTGTTAGAGTCTGTGAATGTGACAACCAAACGAGTAGAAGAGTTGTTAGACAAGATCAATAATAATACAATTAAAGGGGACAGCCCAATTCGTATTGAGGAGCACTTAACAGGTACATAATCTTTTCAATTAATCAGCGGAATTGCTTAATGCAGATATGCTGTGAGGTAATTTCTTGAATTTTTCCGTATCTTGATGTGATTTTTCCTGTATGTTGTTTTAGCTATAAATCTTAGGTGTGTTGAACGATTATATGGTGATCATGGGCTTGATGTGATGGAAGTGTTAAGGAAGAATGCACCTCTAGCTTTGCCAGTGATACTAACACGCTTGAAGCAGAAACAGGAAGAGTGGGCAAGGTGCCGTGCTGATTTTAGTAAAGTTTGGGCTGAAATATATGCTAAGAACTATCACAAATCTCTTGATCATCGTAGCTTCTACTTTAAGCAGCAGGATACGAAAAGCCTCAGCACCAAAGGTAATAAATAACGTTTCATTTCAATTATGTTTAATTAATGTTTTAATGTTTGAATATTCTGTTATGTATGCAAATTTTTAATTATGAGATAATAATTTTGTTGATGTCTGATTTGTCAATCTAACACTATAGTGCTGTTGCATTGTGGCCTTTGCAGCTTTGGGCCACTATGTTAAAGCCCATCATGCCACTGCTTGCTGTTGTGCCTGTAGTGGCACAAATCACAGCCATATTTGGGCTATTCGTTGCATTAACATGCCCAACTTTGATTATGGTTGAGAACCCTTGTTTAGCCATACAATACTTCGCCATTTAAGGATTATTTTGGGGGGAAATTTTGTGAGTTTTCTTCCTTATTTGGGGTTTTAAATTGAACCTATTGTATAACATTGAGTGCTCTTGTGTCTGTGAAGCACAACCTACTATTCTCTGGTGCCATCTCCAGCCATTTATTACATTTTCTGGCACTTTCCTAGTATTTCCCATATAGCGCATTTGGATTGATTTTTTTTTTTACTTCATTTTAAGTGATCAAAACAAACCGTTCTTTGTCTGAAGTATAGACACCATGCAAATGGTATGTGATTGCTTGAATGCAGTGAAATTTTCCGTATATCTTGGTGGTAATGATACAGCAATTCTTTCCATTCTTGACACCTTTCTATTTTCTTGACACGTTTCTTTTATCAATCTTTTTACAGCCTTGCTGGCAGAAATCAAAGAAATCAGTGAAAAGAAACGCAAAGAAGATGATGTTCTTCTTGCTATTGCTGCTGGAAACAGACGGCCAATTGTACCAAATTTGGAGTTTAAGTATTCTGATCCTGATATTCATGAAGATTTGTATCAACTCATAAAATATTCCTGTGGTGAAATTTGCACAACCGATCATGTTGATAAAGTTCTGAAGGTTTGGACAACATTTTTAGAGCCCATGCTTTGTGTTCCTTCTCGGCCCCAGGGTGCAGAGGATACAGAAGATGTTGTCAAGACTAAGAATAATAATGTCAAGAATGGCACTGCAAGTGTTGCTGAAAGTGATGGTAGCCCTACTGTGGGTGCTACCATCATGAATGCAAAGCATATGAATGTTTCCAGAAACGGGGATGGTTGTATGCCAGTAGATCAATCAACTTCTAGTAAAGCATGGCAATCAAATGGTGATAGTGGGGTTAGGGAGGATAGGTACCTTGATGACCGTGCATTGCGTAAAACTGAAACTTTGGGAAGTAATACACAGCATGGTAAAATGAATAATATTGCTTTCCCACCTAATGAACCAGGATTTAATAATAAGCAAGACCAGTCCAGTGAAAGGTTAGTGAATGCAAATGTCTCTCCCGCATCTGGAATGGAGCAAAGCAATGGAAGGACAAACATAGATAATTTGTCAGGTTAGCAACTTACCCTTCCATTAATTGAATGTAATCTGTCCTTAATTTCTCTCATAATCTTTAACTGATACTTTTTGAGAATGTACGGAACTGAGATGCATTTTTTTGTAAAAGGACTTACTACCACTCCAGCTAAACCTGTTAATGCTTCTGCTGAGGGAGGACCTGATATACCACATTTAGAGGTACGGATTAACTCTGTACAGCTTATGTCAGTGTCAATTTAAATTTTGCTTGTTCTACATTCATCATGAGGATACATTTTGAGTTTCTATCAATAAACTAACATACCCTGGAGTGCTAGATGCTTCTTGCTTTGTGAATGTATGAGAGAGGGTCACTGTTTGCAGTCTTCCCCTTGCATTTGCAAAGAGGCTGTTTCAGGATTCATATCCATGACCTTTACTACAATGATGCAAACAATTGTTTTCTGATATCATATAATTGTTCCGAGTAAGAGTGTCTTCAGATCTAATTAAGATGGCAGCATTGATATAATAAAAGTTATATTGTGGATTTGAAAGGGTATATGACTCACATTACTCACTGTCATTAGCATCAACGCCAATTGCCTTAGAAATCTTGAACCATTATATTGCAAACCAGATTTTTAGTAGGTGGTATTTTCTCTCCTATACTTTGGTTTGTCCTTTTAAAACAAGTAATTCTGTGAAATCGCCACTTATTGTTTTAATTATTATATACCAGGCATCATTCTGAATAATTTGGTGATTTTTTGTTTCTTTATCATGGCTTAGGGTGGTGATTCTGCAAGACCGGGTACATCCTCAAATGGGGCTATCATTGGAGGCACAAAAGTCCACCGATATCAAGAGGAATCAGTTCGACCCTTCAAAAGTGAAAGAGAAGAGGGTGAGTTATCTCCTAATGGAGACATTGAAGAAGATAACTTTGAAGTTTATGGAGGTAATGGTTTGGATGCAGTGCATAAAGAAAAGGATGGTGGTATGAGTCGGCAATATCAAGATAGACATGGGGATGATGTTTGTGGTGAAACCAGAGGAGAAAACGATGTTGATGCTGATGATGAAGGTGAAGAAAGTCCTCACAGGTCGTCAGAGGACAGTGAAAATGCATCTGAAAATGTTGATGTTTCTGGAAGTGAGTCTGCTGATGGTGAGGAGTGTTCTCGAGAAGAGCATGAGGATGGGGAACATGATCACAAGGCTGAGAGTGAAGGCGAAGCTGAAGGAATAGCTGATGCTCATGACGTTGAAGGAGATGGAATGTCATTGCCATATTCTGAACGCTTTCTACTAACTGTGAAGCCACTTGCAAAGTATGTTCCTCCAATGTTACATGAGAAGGACAGGAATACAAGAGTTTTCTATGGAAACGATTCCTTTTATGTGCTTTTTAGACTTCATCAGGTACAAAATATCTATTTAAAAATGCACCCTGTTATTTTCATAACCTGCACTGACGATCTCTGCAGTTTCAGCTGTACAAACACCAAAGTTAATTTTTCATTAAGCATTATTTCTCTTTGTTATTCTATTATTCACCAGAAATTAAGAATGATTTGTAAGAAGTGTACTGTATAAACTACTCTTCTCACTTGGTTTTTGCTCCTCTGTTTTTTTTTGGTTTAATTCTTGCTTCTATTGGGTATCTGTTACTAGTAGATTCATTCAAAAAGTTTGTGTGTGGCCAGATGACTGTCTATGGAAAGGGGGTGTTTGTACTAATTGAAATTTGAGGCAGTGAGGGGAACCTTTTATGTATGTTATGAAAAGGTGGATGCGTGTCAATCACGGGTGTCAGTGCAAATGTGTCTGGTTTTGGACAAAATGGATGTTTTTTAGTTTATTAGATATTCATTTTGTAGTATTTCCTCTTATTATTCTGAACGTGTGTGCATGTCTATTATATATTCATTTTGTAACATTTCGTCTTTCTAATCTGACAGACATTGTATGAGAGGATACAATCAGCGAAGATTAACTCATCATCTGCTGATAGGAAATGGAAGGCTTCGAGTGATACGAGCTCCACTGATCAATATGACAGGTGATAGACCTATGAAATGTATTATGTTACAAATTACAATTTTGAATATATGTATGAATATCTATCTATGCAAGACTGATGTGTCTCCTTTATGCTATAGATTCATGAATGCCCTTTATAGTTTGCTGGATGGTTCTTCTGATAATACAAAATTTGAGGATGATTGTCGAGCTATAGTTGGAATTCAGTCATATGTCTTATTCACATTAGACAAGCTGATATATAAACTTGTTAAACAGGTCACATACATAATTTCCTCTTTTTTGTCGTTTCAACAGCTTACCATCTTTCCTACCATTAAAATGTGTCTTATTTTATTTCAGCTTCAAGCTATTGCTGCTGATGAGATGGATAATAAGCTTCTACAACTGTATGCATATGAGAAATCAAGAAAACCTGGAAAATTTGTCGACATAGTTTATCATGAAAATGCCCGTGTTCTTCTCCATGATGAAAATATATATCGCATTGAATATGTAAGCTTTTATTTTGCCTTCATGTCTATCGAGGTCTGCTCCTGAATGAAGTTTTAAATAGTGTTACTAGTTGTGTAGCGGTAACCTAGTTTATTCCGTTGCAGTCACCTGGAGCAACGAAACTGTCTGTTCAACTGATGGACTCTGGACATGATAAACCTGAAGTGACTGCTGTTTCAATGGACCCTAATTTTTCAACCTATCTACTCAATGACTTCCTGTCTGTTGTCCCTGACAAAAAAGAGAAGTCAGGGATTTTCTTGAAGAGGTATTTGATTAGTCAGTAGAATTATTAGTGTAATTGCATACACGTGTTTATTTTTGTAAATTTATTTTATTTTATTCATATTGTCAGGAATAAACGGAGATATGCTGGTAGTGATGAATTTTCGAGCCAGGCTATGGAAGGACTACAAATTATTAATGGTCTGGAGTGCAAGATAGCTTGCACTTCATCGAAGGTATTAATACAATAAGATTTCATAGTTGTTTTTACCCATTTTACTCTAGAGTATGATACCTTTTGGATTGTGTTCCTGAATTTCCAGCCTTACATTTTCTCCTTGGTACCTGTTTATCAGGTCTCTTACGTTTTAGATACTGAAGACTTTTTGTATCGGGTGAGAAGGAACCGAAGAATCTTGCATCCGAAGAGTTCAGGCACCCATGAACAGGCACAGTCTTCAGACATTCGTTCAAGAAGAGTACAACGATTCCGCAACTTGTTTTCCATTACATGAATTGTCCATTTTGAGCTGGGCATGGTATGCAAAATTCTATATTACATATGTTATATTGGGCGTGTGTCATACTTTCAAACAGATGCACAACGCATACTTGCATCTGATATCAATTGTTATTGATTAATATCTATTACTGCTATATCAATATAATGAAATGCAGCTAAAAGTTTGTCTTTTTTCTTTTCTAGTTAGTGGGAATACGCAATAAACAAAAAATCTGATTGTTAATTGTTGTTTGGTTGTCCTTTTCAGTAATAGTTGTCAAATGTCATTGGCAGAGGCGCATGAAAACGGCACCCTATACAAGAAGTTGATCTAGGGATGCTTATCAGAAATTATTTTTGCAAATTTTTTCTGAGCAACCTAATAAATCTGACAGAATGGGGGCGCGGCATTGAGAGGAGATTGTTGTATACTGTAATCTGATGGCTAATGATGGCTCACAATAATGTAAATAAAGGTAATTTGTGATGTAACTAGAGGACTTTTTATTTCATTCATCAATATTTTTGTTATTTAGTTTCTATTTTCCCTTTCACTTTAGCTGCTACAAATATTGAGGTTATTGATCATGGAACATTGGGTGGCTGCAATTAGCCTGCCGTTTCAAATACAAAGTGTAGACTGAGAGTCTGCCAACATCCTTTTTCTTATTGTTTCTCTGTTGGTATCATTTTAGCATGGAAATGATATGCGCTCTGGTGTACATCGGACGCTAAAGTAAAATGAGAAGAATGTAGCATACTGAGGGTACTTTTGCTTGTCTTGAAAGCTACTTATTATAGGGTGGCCAGTGGAATGATGAATTGAATTGGGCAACTTGACTAAAAGAATATTCTTTTTGAAAAAAAAAATGGTATATTTGGACTTTTTGGTAGTTAATATGGCTAGAAGGATGCAACATAGAGTTAGAGTTGCACTCTGAAAGGAGTTCAAAAGGAAATCAATTGTACTGTTGAAGTTTCATTATTTGTTAGAAGCGTGTGTGATGGTGCAATGGAAGAATTGAAGTTTTTCTTAACATATTTATATGATTCTTTTTAAATCAACTATTTTGTCTCATTTATATATTATTTAATTTGTTTGTGAGGGATGTTAAATGGATGTTTTATGAACTTGTGTAATGATAATTCCTCTGATCAAAAAGCCTTATAAAAAGCCAATTGAAGCAGTAGTACCATTATGAAATACGTCGTGCTCATCGCTGCAACTTTTCCCAGATGCCACTCCACTCAAATCACGGGCTTCTATCATTGCTTTTTTCAATTCATGAATGGGAACAACAGTAAAATACAAGACCAGGTGGCACATTTTCGAGTCATACAAGAGTTGAGTTGTCTGTGTATATGTGAGTTTTGATGGTTAACAATGCATGTATTTCAGAAAAAAATCCCAATCAGTGTATGAAAACTCGATTTTGACTACAGTGAAAACTGGTGCTAATCGGGGTGAAACTCAATCTCATAATACCAATTTACTCCACCAATGGTCAGTATGCTGGTAAACGCAAGACTTGAATACTAAAACTGAGGAAGCATTACATTTTAAACTATAATTTCTATTTCATTTTCTTATGGACTCTGACTATTAAGTCAAGTTACTCCAATTAGGATCACAAAAAATAAGCACTTTGAGTAAAACTCGTAATAAATATTCATGGGTAAAAGGTATCATGGTATGTAGTCCGTCTATATTCGCTACTCGTTAGTTAGTATTAGTAATTTTTTTATTTAAACATTTAAAATAATGAAGTTATTAAAATAAGGTTATTGATTACAGAAATTATATAAATTTAATTTCATATATTTATATATTTTTTGTTTAGACCTATGAATTTGAAGTTGTTTTTTTAGAAAGATTGATTTTTAAAACTTATAGTGGTGGAATTTATTTAAATTTGTTTTTTAAAAAATTAAATTTGTTTGTACTAATATTTTATTATGTATATTCGAATTATACTTTAAAATTAATTTTTTTTATGAGTTTATATTTTAAAAAATTATTTTAAATAACTTCATTTAAAATTGAAAAGGTAAAAAGAATGGTAGGTAGCAAGACAGGTAATAGTGCAGATTTTTTTAGACGGGTACAGGTAAATTACTTGTACCTATCCATTGTCATCTCTAAATAAAATCTTGGTCATCACTTCTTGTCATGTTTCACACAATTCGGGTAATAAAGAAATCAGTCTGTCTGTGTTATACGTTGTTATATTTGTCTTCTTTATTTCTTTTAATAGGATAAGTGTTCATTATAACTAAAATTATGTCTTAAAATTAATTTAATAAATAATAATAATAATAATGTAATTGTTATTGAATTTACTTTATTATTTAACATCCTAAATATGTTTTTTTGAAATATTAAATGATATAGTTTTTCAAATTATTCTAAAAAATTTAATGAAAAATATTCAAAATTGTAAATTTTAGAAAAAACAAGATTCAAAACCTACAACTCACTTGATCTAATTAAAATCAACTCGATCTAGGATAAGTTGGTCTTGATAAATCTAACCAAAAAATGTAAAAACTTAGACGCAATCAAAATTGATGTTTTGATTAATAATTTCATGCCTTTTAAACCGATGATGAAGCTAATCCTGTCACAGTTATCCATGCGCTACTCATATTTATGCAAATTCATATGAAAGTTCAAGAGAACTATCAATAAACCATGGACGATTATCATGATTTTGTCTAGACTACCACAAATGTTTTTATAAAATTGGGTTCATCCTCTCTATTATCCATATAAAATTAGTGAAACTCTATCCTATTAGGGTTTTCCCCTAAATCTATCTTAATAGAGTTTATCCTATAACCTTGATCTATTGCTATCAATCCTCTTTATGAAATGTTATATTTTTTATGGTCTTTTAACTTATTTTACCTTTCTTTCTACTCTACAGTAATAGCACCGTCATGATACCTTTTATTAATTTTATTTCCTCATGCGTCTTTAGTATCTACACAACCTGAGTACCATACACTTTTCACACAGCCACTACACTTTTTTACTCACATATAACCATGTCTCATTTATCTTAAAACTACATTCCTTGTCTTTCCTTTTGTCCCAAGTTGAAATAGACTCGTTTGATGGATCAAAATAGACTTATTATTTTTCATGATATTCCAATCTTTTTTAGCAAATACCCTTAGAAATATATTCATTATTTTATTTCAATTATTATATATACTCACATTAATTAACTAAAAAAACGATGATTAATTCATATAATTTCTTAATTGAGAATATTGATGATATTTTTACATGTACCTATATATAATTTTTTTTATCTTCTTTCATTTTCTATGTAACAATTTTTTTCAACTTTCATTTCTTTCTATAACAATCTGAAAAATCATCTTATTTCTCACTTCTTTTCCTTTCAATTTCTTTGTCAACTCAAACAAAACAGTAAATAAATATATAATATATATGGATAATTGTTCAATGGTGGTTGAACCAGATTATGAACTTTGGTCTTACATAAATACATAAACTATTACTGTGGCCGTGAGAGTATTTTCACGTACACGTACTCTCTAAACAGGAGTAAAAGAGTCAATTATCCAATAGCCTTTCTTTCTTGTCATTTATGACGTAATAAATAAATAAGAAATGGTAGTGAAACCCATAATATTTTGGAAAAAAAAAAACAAAAAACAGAGGAAGACCAAATATTTGAAATATGAATGAAGTTGGGCCTCATCTGATTTTGGATATTTAGAAAAATTGCAGAAGGACTATCCAAAATCCGTCACTCTCCCGCCATGGCCACCAACACTCGTTTAATCCTCTCACTCCCACATCGTCACGCTTTTTCCGTTTCCTCTTCCTCTTTCCCATTTCTTCCAACAAACTCCACGCTCTCTTTCTCTCTTCTTCGATCTCTTCCTCTTTCTCTCAATTTCCGTGCCTCCTTCTCCTTCAAGTCCCCTACCTCAACCATTCGCGCATTCTCCGACGCCGAGGAGGACGAAGAGGAAGAAGAAGATGATGAAGAAGAAGACGAAGATGAAGACGATGACGTTGCTGCCGACGAATACGACGACGTATCCGCTGATGCGCCCGAGGACGACGCCGGTGTGTTCACTCGCCACGACGGATTCAGGTGGCAGAGAGTCGAGAAGCTATGCAACGAAGTCAGGGAGTTCGGCGCGGATATCATCGACGTCGACGAGCTGGCCTCCGTCTACGACTTTCGCATCGACAAGTTTCAGGTTCGTTAAGCGATTGTTTCTCTTCGTTTCGAGAAATTTCCTCGGATTAGAAGCGTGTGTGGATGAGGTTTTTTTTGTTCGTTTGGTTGAGTTTCAGCGGCAGGCGATACTGGCGTTTCTGAGAGGCTCGTCGGTGGTGGTTTCCGCTCCGACGAGCAGCGGGAAGACGCTGATTGCGGAGGCTGCGGCGGTGGCCACGGTGGCTAGGGGACGGCGAATATTCTACACGACGCCGCTCAAGGCGTTGTCCAATCAGAAGTTTCGCGAATTCCGGTGTGGAATGATTAGAATCTGAATTTGATGTGTTTTTGCTTTGCTCAGTGTGTAAATGTGAGGAAGAGTTACTGTTATACTATTATTTGGAAGTTGAATTGTTGCTGGTTTTTGTTGCGGATTTTCAGTGAGACTTTTGGTGACAGTAATGTTGGCCTTCTTACGGGTGATTCTGCCGTGAACAAGGATGCTCAGGTTTTGATTATGACCACGGAGATATTGCGCAACATGTTGTATCAGAGGTACGTTGCATTCAAATATGGGGATATTAGCTATTTAATACTTGAGTCTTTGCTATTGTGCTGTAGAAGTGTTCGGGAATTGTGGTTTTGTAATGTGTAGTTTCCAATTTCATTAATGTCTCTATATCGATGAGGCTGGTGCGAGATACTTAAGAAGTTGAGAAGGTCGTGTTGAACAAGAAGTTAGAAGTAGTTGCTGCATTGTTGTCTTGAGCAAGGAGAAGTGCAGTATACAGATCCAGTGATTTTTATCTTTTGGTGGTGTTTCTTTTAGGCTATCTTATTACATTTCCAAGTGGCATCCCTAGAATACTATAGTCAGCAATGTGATTGGTGAGTAAATTCTGGAATTTAGTATTCCTATAAATACTTTTAAAAAAAGTAGAAGTGGAAGTGGGAATGGGATTTTATTAGTTAGCATAGAAATAGCTTACTATATACCCATGAAATTGCAATGTACCCAGCCCCGACATTGGAATATATAGAGTAAAACTAGATAATAGTACTTTCATTGGAATCGACAATACCCAAGAGTATTTTTTTAATGCTTATGAAAAACTTGGGAATCTAACATTTCAAAGTTCACATTCCTAGTGATGAATTTACAAACCTTGAAACAAACACACTCTAAATTCCTAACCTTGTGTTTAACAATTTGATTATGACAATCTCATCGTCATTGTTATTTGTTCCCACCTGAAGTTTTATTATTATTATTATTGTTATTATTATCAAATTGATTCTTTAACCCTATCTCCTGTACTTTTGTTGTTGATACTTTGTCATTTGTTTCAACATTTGCAAACATGAGCAATAATTGACTGCCGCTTTTCTTGCAGTGTTGGTAATGTTTCTTCTGGAAATGGACTTGTAAATGTTGATGTGATTGTTTTGGATGAAGTTCATTACCTTAGTGACATATCTCGCGGTACAGTCTGGGAAGAGATTGTAAGCATAGTTTATTTTCTTTGCATGTTACATAACTTTTTCAACTTTTCTTATTTTTCATGCATGTTTGGACTAAATCTGCAGGTTATTTATTGCCCAAAAATAGTTCAACTAATTTGCCTGTCAGCAACTGTTGCAAATCCAGATGAGTTGGCTGGCTGGATTGGTCAGGTACTCAGATTGTGCTGGTGATGTCTATTAAAGTCGCAGAATGCACTGTGCTGGCTTTCCACTCCTGTAAAATGAACCAGCATTAAATTTCATCGATTAATCTAGTTCCCCTCCCCTGTGAAATGTAGTACTTCTCTTAAACAAGAAAACCAAATATTGTAAGATAAGAAATGGATCACAAGAGAACCAGTTACCCTGCATAATATATAAATGAAGGAGAACGAAATGAAGCTTACAATTTAACTAAAAATATTCATGTCCTACATTCAAGGAGAATGACATGTCAATTTTGTTGAAGAATCTATTATGGATGGTATTGTATTCTTTTTATGTATTTGTACTGTATTTAATCAAATGGCAAGCTTCAAACGGGGACTGAAAATCTGCTTAAATTTTATGAGTGTCAAGCATGTAAAATCAGTTTCAGTATAAAGCTTATGTCAGCATTGAAGTTATTTTCTGTTCTAAGGCATGAAAGATTTTTCACAATTTAGTTGGAAACATCTATAAATTTTAATTGTAGATAATTCATTTAAAAAGTTCCCTGACCGAATATTGTTTTTCAGGAATTTTATAGACTTGATCATGTTGATGAACTTATGACAGTTTGGGATATGTAACATAGATTCAATGCTTGAAATTGCTAATATTCTATCCATTTTTTGAAATACAGGATCCTGAACTCTGCGATTAATGTGGTGCTTGTTATTCAACTTTATTTATTAAATTTCTTTTCATACTATATTTGGGGGATAAAGAACTAGATGAAGAAATTACGTCATTTATGTAAAATTGCCTACCTTTAGAGTGACTTCTATAATTATGGTTTCATTTTGTGTGATTTAATTTAAGTCTATCACAGGTATCGTGTTCAGTACTAACGCATCTTCCCTGACTGATGGAACTGTATCTAGTGGAAAGAATTGAAACAGCAAATTAAATGTAGTTTCTTTAATTTTATTTGGTCATCTACCTAGGCTGTAACCTCTGCAAAATGTTTTGGCTTTCAGATTCATGGTGAAACTGAATTGGTAACATCGTCAAAACGCCCAGTTCCATTGACTTGGCATTTCTCTTTGAAAAATTCCTTATTACCACTCCTTGACGAGAAAGGAACACACATGAACAGGTGCCATCAAGAATCCCCTCTGCATTTATTCAGTTTAGTTGTTATTTGTACATATATTCTATACCAGTAGAAGCCTTTTCTATTGGTAAACTTTCCTATCTGTTTTCATTTTACAACAGAAGAATTTCATGATAATTGGAATTACTAATGGCCAAAGAGTCAAACATGTTTGAAGTTGGTCTCTGGCGGTTATATTTTCTCGTCTTTTAGGTATGTATAAGTGTTCATGTTGACCTACTATTGGTTGGTTCTAAAACCAATTTAAGCAGCAAAAAGAATCAGTTTTTGTTATTTATGAACCCCAAGTGCATGTTTGGTTTGGCGTTTGAAAACCCAGATCCACGATTTGGATGTGAAAAATTAGAGTTACTCAGTAGTTTCATTCGGATATGGGTGGAGGATTCACGTTTGACTTCTATCTGATGTGAAACCAAACATGCACTAAGTTTGATGACGTCCTTGCCAAGTGATTTTTTTTTTTTTTTCTAATTCCACGTAAGCCTCCCCCTAACATATGCGTACGATGGAGGATGTCTGGGTATGAGATAGAACTAAATATTCGACACTGAAATTTAGATAATTTAATTGTGGGTGCTGATCATATGATTTGTGTGCTTCAATAACAATAGCTGACAAGGTTAATTGAATGAATTTTTGTCTATTAATAAGGCAAGGGGTGATATCCGTGAGACATTTTTCATAAAAGGCTACCATTGTATCCAATTTAGGTTAGTACTAGTGTTGTCAACTAGTGATTGATCAAGCAATGTTGTGGACTGTGGTAGTGAATGTTGTAGCATCAGTGTTCTTATAGAATTGTTTAAGCAAACAATACATCAATGTCTGTGGTGGTGGTGGCTTAAAGCAATAGCTTTGGTAGCATAATTCGTACTGGTGGTGGTGATGATATATTTATTGTGATAGTTATTTATATATTTGATATGATCAATATGAGAACACTAACATAATGATAACTGTAAGAGTTCTACGGAATTGATGAATAGGTGTTTTATAGTGAATATACAAGTATCAAGTCTTTTTTCGAAAAGAAAATGAAGATATCATTATTCTGATATAACATAGATAGCAACAAAATGAACTACTATGGATTATTTATTTTTAAGCAACTTTAAACAACTAAATAATGGAGATTGTGATCTTGTTTTATGTTCTGAATCGAATAAAAATGGAAACTTAGTTTCTTCTTTTATTTAAAGCAGGAAGCTGTCATTCAATTATTTACAACTTCAAGCTGCAGGGGCTAAACCTTACAAGGATGATGGGTCTAGAAAAAGGAATTCTCGGAAACGGGGAACACGCTTTAGCTATGATAGTGATGATAGCATGTTTGAACAACGTTCTCTTTCAAAGAATGATATAAATGCCATTCGTCGATCACAAGTAAGGCCTCTGAATCAAATTCTCTTTACACTCCGTACTCTATGATTATATGGGAAATCTGTTCCCCGTCTTTTACTATCGGGGGCGGGCTTTTATGTATCCAACAATCATTCGTTAAATTGAATGTACAATCTGGGTTGTGATACCCACTTGGGTTAACAACACTCTTATTTTGTTGAATAAGATTGATGTATTTTGTATTTATCATAATGGGCATACATTCTTATGGAGTGTGTTCTTAATCTTTTTTCAGGTTCCTCAAGTAATTGATACATTATGGCAACTTCAGTCCAGGGATATGCTGCCAGCTATTTGGTTTATTTTTAGCAGGAAGGGTTGTGATGCAGCTGTGCAATATCTAGAAAATTGCAAACTTTTAGATGAGTGTGAATTAAGTGAGGTTGAACTAGCCTTGAAGAAGTTCCGCAAGCAGTATCCTGATGCTGTCAGAGAATCATCTGTAAAAGGACTTTTGCAAGGGGTTGCCGCACATCATGCTGGATGTCTACCTTTGTGGAAGGCATTCATAGAAGAGCTGTTTCAAAGAGGACTTGTTAAGGTTGTGTTTGCTACAGAAACCCTGGCTGCTGGAATCAATATGCCTGCCAGAACAGCTGTTATTTCATCCCTCAGCAAAAGGGGTGACAGTGGGCGTATACCATTAAGCTCAAACGACCTGCTTCAGATGGCTGGGCGTGCTGGACGCAGAGGCATTGATGAAAGTGGTCATGTAGTCCTCGTCCAAACTACTACTGAAGGTGCTGAGGAGGGCTGCAAAATTCTGTTTGCTGGATTGGAGCCTCTAGTGTCACAGTTTACTGCTTCATATGGAATGGTTTTGAATCTTCTTGCTGGTGTGAAAGCCATTCAGTGGTCAAATGAATCAGGTAACGTGAAACCTTCCACGGGGAGAACTTTGGAAGAAGCTAGGAAATTAGTTGAGCAGAGTTTTGGGAATTATGTTAGTAGCAATGTAATGCTGGCTGCTAAAGAGGAACTTAATAAAATTGAGAAAGAAATTGAGTTGCTGATGTCAGAAACTACTGATGAAGCCGTCGATAGAAAAACCAGGAAGGCCTTAGCACCACGGCAATACAAGGAAATTGCAGAATTACTGGAAGATTTAAGATCAGAAAAGCGTGTCCGGACTAAATTGCGCAAACAGGTGGAAGCAAAGAGAATGTCTGCCCTGAAACCTTTGTTGGAGGAGTCCGAAGGTGGACATTTACCATTTTTGTGCTTGCAGTATAGAGATTCTGAAGGAGTTGAACATTCAATTCCTGCTGTGTTTTTGGGGAAGGTTGACTCCCTTAATGCCTCAAAACTCAAAACTATGATTACTTCTGTTGATTCTTTTGCATTGAATTTAGCAGAAGCAGAGCCAAGTGCTGCAGATTGTGCACTGAATGATGATCTTAAACCTTCATATTATGTGGCTCTTGGTTCAGATAACACCTGGTATCTATTTACAGAAAAGTGGATTAAGACGGTATATGGGACAGGCTTTCCTAATGTTCCACTGGCTCAAGGGGATGCTCAACCTCGAGAAATTATGAGCACTCTCCTTGATAAGGGTGATATGAATTGGGATAAGCTTTCTCACTCTGAGCATGGTGGTTTATGGTTCATGGAAGGATCTCTTGATACATGGTCTTGGAGCTTGAATGTTCCTGTTTTGAGTAGCTTGTCTGAAAATGACGAGCTACTACTAAAGTCTCAAGATTACAAAGATGCCATTGAATGTTACAAGGAACAAAGAAATAAAGTTTCACGGTTGAAGAAAAAGATATCTCGTAGTGAAGGCTATAAAGAATATTTTAAAATTATAGACGCAGTCAAGTTTGTTGAGGAGAAAATCAAGCGCCTGAAGAATAGATCTAAACGTTTGATTAATAGGATCGAACAGATTGAACCCTCAGGTTGGAAGGAGTTTCTGCAGATTAGCAATGTCATTCATGAAATAAGAGCTTTGGATATTAATACACATGTTATATTTCCACTTGGTGAAACCGCTGGTGCAATTCGAGGAGAAAATGAGCTATGGCTTGCGATTGTTCTTCGCAATAAAATTTTACTAGATCTAAAACCTGCTCAACTCGCTGCAGTGTGCGCAAGTTTGGTGTCCGTGGGTATCAAAGTCCGACCGTGGAAAAATAACAGTTACATTTATGAGCCTTCTGCCACTGTAAACAAATTCATAACATTATTGGATGAACAAAGAAATGCCTTATTGGCATTGCAGGATAAACATGGGGTAACAATCTCTTGTTGTTTGGATAGCCAGTTTTGTGGCATGGTTGAGGCCTGGGCTTCTGGGTTGACATGGAGAGAAATAATGATGGATTGTGCAATGGATGATGGCGATTTAGCTCGTCTCCTTCGCCGGACCATTGATCTGTTAGTTCAGATTCCAAAGTTGCCAGATATTGATCCACTGTTGCAGCGCAATGCAAAGGCTGCTTCTGCTGTCATGGATCGGCCTCCAATAAGTGAACTTGTGGGGTAATCTCTGTGTCTCTATAACCATTTATTTGTAGATTTTGTATTATTAATTTTCAACAATGCTTTTACGATGTTATTATCATCATTAATATTGTTATTAACAAAAATTTATGAGAAAGGAGATTGCTCCATTCCAATGTAAATCGAACCCAAGCTGGTTTTCACTTGGGCTAATTATTATTGGCATGATCATATCATTGTTATTCAAGGTACGCCAATTTACAATTTACATTAAATTAAAATTTCTCTCCTTCAGATATATATACGTAGTTTTTATTTGTATATCAATTGTTTAATATATATCAATTACAATATTAAGTTATGATGTACTTGTACGGCGTAGGTGTCTTCTTCTGTAATTCTGTTATAATGTAAAGTATTTAATAAAGTAAATCATATTTATCAACTGTCGCAAAGGATTCATAACAAGTATTTTAAAATTATAAAATAGCAACAATAGTAAATTCATTGTAGATAAAATAATTAAATAAAAACCTAATTTATTAAATATTTACTTGACAGGTATTTATAGCATCCCTCTCCAATAGCTATAGGTCTTAAGCTTCCTGACTCGGGAAGTGTCATAGTAAAAACTGTTTACAAATAATGTTTTTTGTTGTCAAAAACGTATGCTATATTTCATAGTTAATATTTATTTTAATAAAAAGTACTAATTGAGGTAAACAATTTTTGCAGTTCAGGGCATTCTCAAAATATAAGATTATTAGTATAAGAATAAAATTTAACTCACGGTGTAAGATCATTTTATATTGAAATTTAATCACTAGAACATTTTCAATTAAAGATGTTTATAACAGTTATTTATAATTTTAATGTGGATTCTTTACATATGAGTCGTTTAAATTTAAGAAGAGTTTTTAATTTTAAACAATTTATATATGTGAGACTTTGAGATTTTTATTTTATTTTTAAACAATTCCATTGAAGATGTTCTTACGAATTATATGACTTTATGCTTTATTTAATTTAGGGAGGAAAGTAAAAGGAAAGCAATTAGAAGACAGAAATGAAAAAATATAGTGTTGATTGAGTTGTTAATGAAAATAAGGATTTAAATATATGCAAATAAAAGAAAAATGTATACTCTAAATGGTATAAATATTCTAAATAAAGTGACAATTATACAAAAATAATACCTTTATTTTTCCGAAATAAAAAATGTTTCTTTCTTGTATTTTTTTTCTCCAATTTGAGAGAAAATAAATTTGTGGAGATCACTTAAATTTTTCTTTCTCCTCTTATTATTACTGAAACCAAATGAGGCAAAATACACCAGTCTTTTTCTTCTATTAAATTATTGTGGTGAATTTTTTTTTTTATGTTTATTAAGTTTAATCTCTATTTAAAAATTAATTTAGTCCTTTATGTTTTTAAAGTGATTTAATTCATTTCTCTCTCCTCTTTCACCTTATGATTTTCAATTATACTTTTTTTTTTCATCTGTGTTCATTTGCAATTTTATCTAAACCTCTTAATGAATATTTTATTTTTTTTCTCTTAAAAATGTTTTTTATTTATTCTAATAACTTTTTTGTTTTTTTATACATTTGATAGATGAAAACTTTATGGTTTTTAAGTGTTATTTCGATAGTTTTTATTTTTATTTTTATCAATCCTTTATTTAACATAGATAAATTATTATTGATTTAAGTGTATTTATGTTGTTCATTTCTTATCATGTTTTAAATTATTTAAATATGTTCATGATGAGACTCTTGTGTTACTTGTTATTCCTGTACAAATTATTAGTGTTGTTAAACTTTTTTCTATATTAATATTTTATAATATTTTTATTTATTTCAATTTAAGTTTAGTTTGATGTATGTGAATGTTTTATTGACCTATAGTGATTCGTCAATCACCTTTCTTGAAGATATTTTTTATCCAATATATGTTTCATTATAGGAAGATTGTTGGTGATAATCTTACCGAGGGATTATGGTGTTATTTACTCCATTTTTTTCACAAAATAATTGTAATTTTGCTTCTTTTAATACTAGTATAAATACTATTTTTTCATAATATTAATTTTTATAAGAATATTTGTGTTTGACATTTTAGATTTGGATATGTTTTTAATAAAATCCTTCAACTTTTGAATAATGACATTCCTTTTTAATATTCCATCAAAACTTTTTATTTTTAATTGTCATATTTGTTCTCTTCTTATGATAGGCCTATTTATGATGATATAGTTCTTTTTCCTAACCTTTGTTGATGATTGTAGTCGTTTATTTGGATATTTTTACTCACACACAAATCGAAAGTTGTTAATGCTATAAAACATTTCTTTAAAATGTTTCAAACTTAGTTTGGAACCAAGTTTAAGTGTTTCAGGTTTGATAATATAAAAGAGTTTGCTCTTAGTGATTTTCTAACAAAACAAGACACTTTACATCAATTTTCTTGTGTGAAAAGACTTCAACAAAACTTAATAGTTGAGAGAAAATATTAATATTTATTGAATGCAACTTAGAGTTTATTTTTCAATCCAAGTTGCTAATTCAATTTTGGTTTTGGGGAGAGTGTTTTTCATTGTTGCCTTTCTAATTAACAGGGTTTCCTCTATGATGCTATAACAAAAATCTCTTACCAGGTTCTATATGGATCCAAACCTTATTATTAATCATTAGAAGCTTTAGGATGTTTGACTTATGCAACAACTTTACCCTTTGTTAGGATTCAACAATGGTGAAATCCTCTATTCTTCTATTTATCCACTCTCCTCAAAATCCTCACTTTAACAATACAAGAAAACCCACTCAAGAGAGGAATAATGTCTCTCCTGACATTCCCAAACTGGATGCAATTCTCGATGCCTTCAATACATGACAAATCCCCTATTTATTCTTATCTCTCCATCCTAACAATCTACCCCCATTTATTTTCAAAACAATCAGACTTCTGAATATATGCTAACACTTATTCTTAATTACCCTAACACTCTAAATAAATGCTATTTTTTGCTAATTTCTTACCTTCTAGAATAAATCTTCCCGAACTTGTCGGTCCTATCACCCTCCTCCAGAAACAAGTTTACTCCTCGTAATATTCCATCCATTTTTTATTGGTTACCCTATAGGTTACAAGGGATACAAATTGTATAACTTAGAGATTAAGCAATTCTTTATTTCAAGAGATGTTCAGTTCATGAAATACTTTTTTCCTTTAAAGGAAATGACTTCTTCTAAAGATTTTTCCTCATTTATTAAGGATTCAAGGATGATATGGTAAGTCCATTGTCCATTATTGATAATTTGCCTTTAAATAACTCTGTTGTTCATCATTATAATGAGTCACATGATACATTTGAGTACAAAACTTTCATCAATCAAATTTTTACCACTTACGAGCATCAATTCTATTATCAACCAATTTCTTATCTTGATTAGAGAAATGTTGTGGCTCAAGAAATTAAAGCTTTGGAAAATAATGATACTTGGTCTTTAGTCCCTTTTGTTGGGAGGCAAACATTGCATATGGTGCAAATAGGTTTTTAAATTGAAATATAAGGTTGATGACTCAGTTGATAGATACAAAACTCAGTTGGTAGCAAAAGGCTACACACAACAGGTTGGGATTTGATTTCTCAAATACTTTCTCACTAGTGACTAAACTTATTTTTGTAAGGCATTGTTGCCACAAAAAATTGGAACCGCCAATTAGATATCAACAATGCATTCTTAAATGATGAGTTATTTGAAAAAGTATACATAAATATTCCTCTTGATTACAAAACAAGAATAGAAGGATTACTTTATAAGTTGAATAAATCTATATATGGATTAAGACAAATTTCTAGACAACGGTTCTGCAAGTTCTCTTCAACCTTGTTGCAACATGGTTTTATGCAATCTAAAAATAATTACTCTATGTTTACTCACAATTCTGGTTCTTCATTGGTGATTTTGTTACTGTGCGTGAACAACGTCATCTTAAAAGACCCTTATTCTTCTTATGTTGAACGATACAATTGATATTGACTTTTTTGTTCAAACTTAAAGATTTTTTGTTTTCTTTATTACTTCTTAGGCTTGGAAATTGCAAAATCTATTGATGATATAGGTAGCAAACCAACTACGTTACCTATAGATCCGTTATCTATAGATTCCAATTTAAAATACGGTAATACTTGAAGACTTCAGACTATGTCATGGTCTCTTTTTCTTGGGTAACAACAAATTTTGTTTTGAGCATATGCTGATGTAAACTGAGACAATTATTTATATACTAGAAACCCAACTACTTTTTTTTTTGTGTTTTTCTTAGTAATTTTCTGGAAGTTTGTCAAACAAGATACTGTATTCAAGTCTTTAACAAAATCATGATATCGTACTTTACCACTAATGACCAATGAAATAGTTTTAATATAACAATTACTCAAATATTTTAAAATTTCAATTGACATAACTATGTTATTTTGTGATAATAAATTTATCATGCACATTGCTTATAATCCCTTTCATAATGGGAAATTCAAATATATAAATATTGACTTTCACTTAATTTCTAAACGTATTCAAAAGGCAATTCTTAAACTGGAATCAAGCATCAAATAACTTTGTATATTTACAAAGACCCTTCCGACTACTGTTTTCAATCGTTTCGTTGACAAATTAACAATTATCAACATTTATTTTCCAATTTAAAGAGATATTAAAATAAAATATAATTAAATATTATAAATAATATATATTTAATTATTTAATTTATAAATAATATATATAATCAATTATTCTGATTCCTTTCATTTTTAATTTACATATTTGTTATTATATGTATAACTTTCACTGATGAATTATTTTGTATATTTTTTTTCTCTCTTATATGCGTATTCATTCTTTCTGCAAGAAACAGTGACATAAAAAAAAAATACTCTAGCAACATAAATGGAAGAAAAGAAAATTCATTTCACTATCACTATTACTTCCCACATGGAAGAGAGAATAAGTTGCAGCCACAGGTGAGGTTTCATATTTAAAGCAAAACTTTTACTTTTATTTTCGGAAAATAAAAGATGGGGAAAAGAGAATTGAATGAATGAACAAGCAATACGAAAAAGAGGAAAAGTTGAGTGTGGGTATGTGAATTGATGGAGAAGGAGGGGAAAGAAGACGAGGCTTAATTGGATGCATTTGGGGGTGGGGAAGAGGGAAGTGTAGTGGACAAAGAAGATAGAGGGTATAACAAAGACTTAATTTGAAATATTAACGAAATTAAATTTAAACTGATGGAAAAAGACCTTTTAAACTATTTTAAAAATACAAAAATATTAAATTGATAAAAAAGAAAAGAACAAAATGAATGAAATGTAAAGGATAAAAAACTATTTATATAATTTGGTCTAATTTTTCGTTTCTTTCTTTTTTTTTCCCTTCAATCAAATAATACTTTACAACAATTATAGTAAAATTAATAAATTTATCATTTTTTATGAATAATAATTTATTTTATTATTATAATTTCTATAAAATAAAGAAGTAAACTTATTTTTTAATCAGGTTTTACTCTAAAGTTGTAATTGTTTTTATCTGCCAATTACAGCAAATGCCAAGAATTATATTAAAAAAAATTGTTAGTATGGCTGCGTCTGACAGAGTTCAGTCACCTTCAATACAACTCACTCTTAAAATATTGTTCAGTTTTTTTATTTAAAAAATACTTTTATAATATTTTAGTTGGCATACAACCAATAAATCTAGTTTAAGATATTCAATGGCATCTCATGCTCTATCATCCTTTTGGCAGGTTCTACAGTATTAGTTTGCTTAAAATTCTTTTCTAAGAACTTTTCTAAGAATTTGAACTACACTTACCATTATCTTCCAATTATAAAAAGAATTGTTTAGTTATCACCTTTTCTACTCCATATCGAAAATAATATGAAATCGAAAAGAATAACCGTAATATCAAAAATAATTTTACCTACTTCTAATATTCAGATAATCATCTAATTTAAAACTCATTTTTATTATAAATGCTTAACTTAATATCTCATGAACAAAGCTCAAACATTACCTTTAGAATTATCTATTAGAGAATCTTCAATTCAACTAGAACTCAAATTTCTTAAAATTAACCCTAATTCAAGTCAAAAAGTTTCAACTCAATTTTCAGATTTATAACATATAAGTCACACAAACGGTTAATTATTTCTTAAAATTTAAAATCTTAGAAATAATTTTGCGTTTCACAATAGAATATAAGTAAAGATAAAAATACATTAAATAATTTCATAAGAATTAGTTTACATTAAAGTCAAGTATGTCATAAAAAATAATTTTTAAATTAAACTGAAATAAGTTTTAATTGTAGTACAAAAAACTGACAAACATTATAAAACTATAGAAGAAGGCAATATAAATGAGTTGCCATAACTGATATATTAAAGAAAAAACAAGAAACGCTGAACACGAGCAGCGAGTAAAATAGTGACACCCCAAAATCAGCGTGATTGGTGAAAAGAGAACTTCAGGTTTCCTCTCTCTTTTCTGGTTTCAATATTTTCCGAAGATCTCATCTCAACAACTGCTGCACCAAACCCTTTAACTCCAATTCCTCCTTCAAACTATTCAAAAACCAAAACCAAAAAAAATCACACAAATTTTATTATTCCCAACAGATCCCATGGCTCTCTCCACTCTATCCCGCCGCCGCCTCGGATCCTCTCTCTTCAGGCCCTTATCCGCCGCCGTCTCCGCCCGCCCGATCTCCTCCGACGCCTCCCTCACCATCGAGACCTCCGTGCCCTTCACCGCGCACAACTGCGAGGCTCCCTCACGCGCCGTCACCACCTCCCCCTCCGAGCTCCTTTCCTTCTTCCGCGACATGGCCCTCATGCGCCGCATGGAGATCGCCGCCGACTCCCTCTACAAGGCCAAACTCATCCGCGGCTTCTGCCACCTCTACGACGGCCAGGAGGCCGTCGCCGTCGGCATGGAGGCCGGCATCACCAGAAAAGACTGCATCATCACCGCCTACCGCGACCACTGCACCTTCCTCGGCCGCGGCGGCACGCTGCTCGAGGTCTTCGCGGAGCTGATGGGGCGCAAGGACGGGTGCTCCAAAGGGAAAGGGGGTTCGATGCACTTTTATAGGAAGGAGGGTGGGTTCTACGGCGGGCACGGGATCGTGGGGGCGCAGGTTCCGTTAGGGTGTGGTTTAGCTTTTGCGCAGAAGTATAGTAAAGATGAGACTGTGACTTTTGCCTTGTATGGAGATGGGGCTGCCAATCAGGGACAGCTTTTTGAGGCGCTTAACATTGCGGCGCTTTGGGATCTTCCTGCTATCTTGGTCTGCGAGAATAATCACTGTGAGTCACTTTCGTTCTTGCTGCATGTTTATTCAAAGGAAGGGAGAATTGAGATTAGTTTCTTCATTAGAGAAATTAACTCGCTTTGTTTCTTTAATTTTTCAGTTTTATTTCTAATTTGTGTATAATTTAATTTTAGCTTATGGAGAGAACTCCATTTTAATTTTTCTTCTGATGGGCTCTCCTAATTGGAACATGCACTTAGAAGCTGTGATCTTTAGAGTTGAATTTTATTTTTTTAAGTTTTATAGTTGTCTCCGTTTCATATTTTAATCTGTGGACCGGAAAATTGTAAGCTTTAGCATCTACAATTGCGTAAAAGTTAAGTTTTGGCACGGGAGAAAATTTTCTGACAGTATAAAACTAGTGCACTGATTTTCTGACGGTGATGAGCAAGTATAGGGATTTGGATGAATAGTGAAACTGTGTTGTTTTCTTTTGAATTGTATTTGTGACTCTGTAGTTTGGTTTTGGTGAACACAGATGGGATGGGGACTGCGGAGTGGAGGGCTGCAAAGAGTCCTGCTTATTACAAGCGAGGGGATTATGTGCCTGGCTTGAAGGTGGGTTTCGTTTTGTGTGTTTGGTAATATGAAATTAAAGGGCGAATTTAATGTTCTTCTCGTTCAAAAGGGTTGGGTCCATGTTTTTAATGAGTTGGGGCCTGCATGTAATTAACGCAATAGTTGAGAGTCTGTATTTTTCTTGTAAGTTGAGGAAAGTAATGTCTGTGTACTTAATGGTTTGTGTAATGTCTTGGTTTGAAGGGATGGGTGTGTATTATTTTGTTCTGAACTCTTTGACTGATGCACGATTGCATTCAGTGCTCTGGTTAGTGAACATTTGGTTTAGGTATTTTGGAGAGATGGTTTCTTATTTTGCTTGTTTTCTGAGATTTTTTTTGGGAATAAGTGATCGTTTCTCCTAAAACAATCCCAACCAAGCATGCACTTATATTTTATTTTGACAGAAATAATGAATTTGTTTTGTAAAGCATTGCACTATGAAGATCTATTGCATGTACTGTTGTGGAAAAACTATGTTCGAATGTGTTGTTGTTAAATTATCATGTTGGATGGTGATGTTATTTATAGATTGTACGTTATATCCTTATTGCCTATTGATTGATTTAATTTGCCCTGGATATGAGTTCTTTGAAAATGTAGATAGATGATGACTGTATATAATTATATTATTAGATTCTCTAACTCTCTTTTTGTATATTTCAATCATATTCAAGGCCATTGCTTCTTTTATTTTGTTTTTGTTTGTAAATAAAGGATCTTTAGGTCTTGTCAGTTCTCTTCGAGGGTCTGAATGAGGTTTTGGTTTTTGGTAATGGGCATGATTCTTGTTCTTGCATTGGATGTTGATACTTTTGTTGACTCTCCTTTAGCCTAATCTTTGGGCTCTGTTCCTTTTTTCATGTTTTGATGTCTAAATATGTAGGACTATATTGGCTGTATGATGTACTTATTTGTTGGAATTTGATTCATTGTTTCAAGTCTGTATTTTATGGATGTTGGTATGCACTTGTATTTAGCATTCCTGTCTGCATATCTGTAAATAGGGTGATTAAGTATACTTAGTGGCCTTTTTAAACAATCTTTTTAATTTTTTTAACAAATATTTTTACTACGCACAGGTAGATGGCATGGACGTTCTTGCTGTTAAGCAAGCTTGCAAATTTGCAAAAGAACATGCTTTGAAGAATGGGCCCATTGTGAGTTAATTTTCTCACTTTTATTTATACTTGAGTTTCTCTTAAAATTAATTATTCGCTATTGGATGTTTTGAGTTAGACATTCATCTACCAAAGGTTGACATTACTATGTAGGTTAGGAGGGATCAACTCATCTTTGTTGTTTATCAGATTGTCTTAGCCTTGTCTTAGTGACAGGGTCATATACTTGTTCATTAATTTTCTAATAATGAAAAGAATTACTTAAAGCTGATCAAATTAACCATAAAAATGCTATTACCTATCTGATTCGGTTGAAAGTATAGATCTATGAATCAATGCATATTGAGCGCATATATAGCACAAGATTGTGTAGAACTAGTATTTCTTATAAGATTAGGTTGTTTCTGCATTCATGCCTAGTGTTACTTTTCAATGGACAAGGCATTGTAGATAAGGGGAGTGCAGTTCATTGAATCTGGTCTTGTCAGGGTTTGCTAATTGATATAGTTTTGGTAGTGTTTACGTGAAAATTTTGCCATTTTTGTTGAAATTTGATTCAAATATCAATGTAGGGAATAATTTCCACCCTGAATTCTTCTGTGAATGAGTAACTCGGATAAAAAAATCTTTAAAAGCTGAAGGCTGAAATTTGATTTAAATGAGAGAAACAAAAATATAACTATTTGAAAGAAGAGATGAAGAGTGACAGAAAAGAGAAAGTAAAGAATAGAGTAAAAGAGAAAGAAAAGAGAAAAAGGATAGAGAGACTGAACTGTGATTAAGTTGAAAGGATGGAGCTGATTGAAAAACTTGCAGTGACTTGTCAAATTCCCCCAACGTTTGTTGGATATGTAGAGATTTCAGTAGTTTCAACAATATAATACATTGTATAAACTAGGGCTCATATGCAAGTTTCTCTTAAATAATAGTAACGTCTAGTAACCATTCCTAATATACCTTCTTGTAACCGCCACTGATAGCTTTTAGTGGCCACTGTTGATAATTATCATAATCTTGATTCTTCTTTCATCCTCAAGTCTTGCCTTTCAATTCTATTGTTCCTGGAGATAAATGTATGCCAACTGGTCAAAATAATTCTGATAATAAAATGTACATAATTAAAGTCACTTCCCTGATTTGTAGGACCTGACATCAAAGCTGTTTGGTTGAATTTTATCCATGGTTTGTATCTGGATCATTTAATTTATTTTTGAAGTTTATGGATAATGGAGTTGATTTTTGATTTACTTGGAATTTATTTTTCTAAACTCCAATAATTCTTATGAAATAGCGTGGTACTGGGAAGCTTGTATCCTTTGACAAATTATCATCTGGTTAAGAAGCCATTGAGGTGTTATAAATTCTGTTTCTGTACTTAACTAATTAATTGAAGTTTGAACCGTGGGAAGAAATTATTTTGCTGAAAATTAGTTGAATGTTACTGGTACCGGTCATTGATGTGAAGAATGTATTGATTCACTTTTTGAAAATTTAAAAAATAGTTTGTCATCTTTTGTTTGCAGTAGGTTGAGCATATTACTCATTTACAAATAAAAAATGTGATTTATTATTTGATGTTTACATTATTAAAAATATTTTTATTTTTCGTGTGTATTGCTCATCAGCTACTGTATGCAAAAGGAGTTTATCATCATCCTTTTAAAGGTGGTGTGACTTGGCCCTTTTTTCTAAACATATAGTACAGCATCCTATGAATTGCATGACTTAAAAGTGTTGGTGTATAATGTTTTAATAGACCTGTCATTTGTGTTGCTTTGGTTAAAATTATCAAAATTTTTTCTTTTTTTCTTTTATTGATTTTCTCTTCCTTTCGTTATTACTCTGTCCAGATTCTTGAAATGGATACTTATAGATACCACGGTCACTCTATGTCTGATCCTGGCAGCACATACCGCACACGTGATGAAATATCTGGTGTGAGACAGGTTTGTTACACCACTCCCCAACTTACAATATCTTATAGTTAATTATTTTAAGAGAGATTTATTTTAATTATTTTTCTTGGCTGTTATGATTGTAGGAGCGTGATCCAATTGAGAGAGTAAGAAAGCTGTTATTGTCTCATGACATTGCTGCTGAAAAGGAGCTAAAGGTGATATATTGGAGTCCATTTTTAATCCCTCAAATTGCGAAACTTGATATTTTCAGAATTAGTTATACATAACATACAATGGTTTTCTTTTTTATGTCTATGGCTAAATTCACTCTGGTTGTTTTCCTGAAGACAGTCCATAATAGAAACTTCATTCTTTATAATGATGAAGGGCATCTAATTTATCTGAAAGATTTTAGGAATCATCTTATACAGGCATGATATTAGAGTCCAAGTGGGGTGTCATATGGGCTGGTAGTCCTTTATGGTGATAGCTATTATTGTACTGAGTTTAATTGTACCTATAAGTATTTCTGCTGTGTGGAAAGATGAATTTATCGATTTTGTGGTTCACATATAATACTCCGTGGTTAACTTCAAATTTTGTTATATTTAACCATTTTTCTGCTTACGGGTTTTTGTGATTTAGGTAACATTTGTTTGATGTTTGAGCAGTTTATGGTTTGTGTGTGTTATGTAACAGTTGAATTTCGACGCAATACTGGTCAAATATATTAATTTCGTTTCCTTCTTGTAGGACATTGAAAAAGAAGTCAGAAAAGAAGTTGACGAAGCCATTGCGAAAGCAAAGGTGAAAAACATAACTTTTCTATTTATTCTCTTAGCTGAAAATTCGTTTCTGTATGCCTTATATTTGCACACCTTGTAATGTCCGTATATCGTTTACAATCTGGGTTTTGTGTTCATTTCTATTTCCAGGAGAGTCCAATGCCAGATCCATCTGAATTATTTAGCCATGTGTACGTTAAAGGTTTAGGAGTTGAGGTATGGATTTCATCCAAACTGCAACCGCTTAAGAATTTATAAAATGGATATGTATATATATATATATATATACACACACACACATATATATAATTGAATAGTTTGATTCAGTGTTTATACAGTTCAAATATGCATTTTGGGGAAGTGACTGGATCATTGGTTTTTAAGATTACATGTAAAAGATGCAACTACACTCACGTTGAAACAATTAATAATTGGTTTGTTCATGCATAAACATGTATCCAAGAGATGGTATGCTTAATACTTATGATTGGTGGTGTTATGATATATTGCAGGCATTTGGTGCTGATAGGAAAGTACTGAGAGCTACTTTACCATAATTAAGAAGTTGGTCCTCTGAATTTTAGCACCATCTGGTAGTCATGGAAATAATGACGAATAAAAGGTTCTACAGCAGGTCCTGTCTTCCCCCTATTTGTTGAGTTTTTTACCCTCGTATATAGTGAATTTATGCTTGGGTAGCAACGGGGCGGAATTATTATTTTTTTGCAGTGTAATTTTTTTTGGAGGAAACTAAAAGCCAAAGCATCAGTGTGATTGATGCAACTGGGGTGTTCTGCGGATTTCCGGAATACATTCTGCAGACTATGTTTGCAAATATGTAGTTCAGAATAATTTAGACACACATCTCAATCATACACTTCAAAATCAATTCTTAACTCCAACCCAAACACCAATTTAATTTCAGTTCTACTCAAACACAAACTTGCAAAATGCAACATTTTACTATTTTGTTGCATACACTAGACAAATAAGTTGTGTTGTTTTTTCTTAATAAAAGGTTACATGTTAGACATGAATTATGACATTCTCGCTAGATTGACACCCACAGTTCAGATTAAGTTGTTGTTTTTGCAATATTTTCTTCATTTATTTACTTATATTTTTTGAGTAAGCTACTCTTATACTTCTTTCTCGTTTCATCTTAGTCATAAAGTAATATCGTAAAATCATTTTAGAGGAATAGACTTTTCTCGATGAAAGAATGAAAATATGATTTTAAGTTCTTCGTAAGTCTAAATTTATATTGAATATTTTTAATATTTGCTTTGAATATTCTCGTGTATAGTCAATAAAATTAAAACAATAAATATATTAATGAAAGAGGAGACTGAGAGAAGTAGAAGTAAGGCTTTGTTTGGTTTGAAAAATAGATTTGAGTGAATTGTTTGTGGATGGTAGAGTTGTTTGAATTAATGAATAGATAGTAAGATTTGAAGAGATTTGAAGAGAATAGTTATAAAAGATTGGGAATGATTTGATATATGTGATAGATTTGTTTTAATCTTTTTAGTTAATATATTTTTGAAATTATTGACTATTGTGAAATAAGATGATAAAAAATTTAAATGAATCACGTTATATTGACTTTAATATAAAAAATATAGAAACTGAATCAATCTAATTAGATATTTTTCAGTAGTTTGATAATGATTTTGTCTAACCTAATTAGGAAACATTTTTATTTTTGTATTTTAATAATTTTATATTTAAAAGAAAATAAACTATGTTTTAATAATTTTATATTTAAAAAAATAAAATTATTTTTAAGATGAATAAAAAATGTAATTAATACTAATAAGTATACATTAATGCTAATAATTATAATAAGTATATATTAATATTAATAATTGCAAAGGAATCTTAGGCTACATAAAGTTGTCCTGCACATGACAAATTTTAAACTCACTTAAAGAGATATTGTGTAATTTTCAAAGTCATGACTTACTTATAAGGATATTTTGTAATTTTTACTTTATTTACCAGAATTATTTCATAATTTTTATTTCCTTCCTTTCAAATCTTTTCACATTATAAAAGATATCATCCTGAAAATTTTTCTTAATCCATCATTTCAAATTAGGTCAACTAAATAGAATTTATCTCATTCTTTTTTACCTTAAACCTATCTAAATTAGTTAATTTTGGCACTAAAAAAAGTTATTTTCATTAATTTTAAAGATGATTTTAAAATAATCTATAATGGTAAATATTATTATTTATTTTCTAAGAAGCATGAAGTTCATGTTCATGCCTCTTTCTCACTATTTTTACTTCTTTTTTTTATTAATGTTGTATTAGTTACAACCGTGATGTCCTTAATTAATGAAAGCTATTGTTTTAATTAAAAACTGAAAATCATTTAGGAATGATTTTTTCTTAACAAGTGGGATTATTGTTGTGTTAAAAAGTCTGATTTTGTTGTGAGATTAGGTCTTTCCGTGATTTAGAATTTTTCATTCAGTCCGTTAAGTAGCAAAATATTTTCCTTTCGGTATAGAATTTTTCTAATTGACAATACATACTAATATCATTTATGAAATTTTTTTTTGCTATTTATCGGATAAGTTTTCATATGATAAAAATTGAGCATGTATTTCAATTACATAAATTGTAATAACAAAATATACTACTTATTCTGCTGCTTTCTAAATGTCACAATTTTTTAAGATTTTTATTTTTATTTAATTTCAAAATCTACCCTTCATCTTAATTTTAGTTAATTTACATATATGTATTTGTTGTGATATAAATTAAAAAAATGAAATAAATAATTTGATAAATGTTTTATTAGAGTGAAAACATTTTAGTACTAAAAAAGTATTTAGCTTTTATTTTGAAAATAAAAACTTTACGTAACACTTAAATATATGCTCATTTTTTGTCAGTAGTAAGTGAAAAAACCTATTATAACTTGAACCATCGACAATGGTGCGAAAGATATATATTATACTTTATTTCGATTGAAGTGAAAGATATATATTATATTTTATTTGGATTAAGGTGAATGTAGAAGAAAAAAAATAAAAGAAGAGAAGAGAACAAACACTAGAATTGTTTGGATCGAAGGAAAAAAAAATAATGAATAAAAAAATTAGTAGATTTAGTTTATGTAAAACATATTAACTATGTAATATTATGAATTGTTAAAATATCTTTGATTTAATTTTAATAAAAGTAAATATGTATTAAAGTTGGTTAATTATGAAATTATTATTTTATAAAATTGAAATAATATTAAAGAATTATTTAAAAATTAATATATTAAATAATTAGTAGTGTTCATCTATTTCACACATCAATTTCAAAAAACTAAAGTATAATAAAAAATCAAATGAAAAATAAAATAAATGTATTGCAAGTTAATGTCTTATTATACATCAATAATATATAATATAAAATGCAAGTCATCCGAAAACATGAAACATATGTGTATAATATTAAACGCAATACAATTGATTTTGAAACCAACTCCGTATGATTTATCATAAATTTTTTTGTTAGATTATTTTTTAAGTCCTCAATGTGGTTGAAATAAGTAAGAATAGTTTCACATGCACTTCAAATTAAAGGCAATTTTTTCTGTGTATGATGGATTCCGACTTTCCCTTTGCTTCACCTTCTTACACTGTTACGAAAGAGGGGTTGCACTCGATCCATTCATGCATTAATTAACCCATTAATCCAATACACATTAAACACGCATTATAAGGAGGCAGAAAAGTTGTTGAAGATCATTAAGTAGAGAAAGAAGATGAAAGAGGAGTTTTTGTTTGTAGCAAATAATTTAATATTTATAAGATATAAAAATTTATCATATTCATTTGAAGGGGATAAAAATAGTTCTTAGATATAAGAGGGGTTTGGGATAATCATTTATAAATAAGTACAATAAAAACTTATTTATACAACTTTATTTTATCAATTTATTCTACTTTTGTATTGAATATAAATACATTATTCCTACAAAATTTTAATGATAAAGCATTTTTATAAAAATAAAAATAAAAATAAAAAATACTCTTTGGGAATTCATTAGGAAAATTATTTGAGATTAAAAAAATATTCTTATTTTAAACATGATCTAATTTTAACATGTCAAAAAGAGGACAAAGTCAAGTCGATAATTGAGTGTAACAACCTAGAATATCTGTCATCTGAGTATAGTATAAATGATAGAAGTGAAATGAACACTTGATTATTATATTATTAAACTTAAAAGGCATATTTATAGAAAAAGTAAGTAGTCAAGTCTCATTTCTAAATCCCTAACTCTCTTTGTCCTCTGACTTCTCTCTAAGTTTCTGCCCACATCATCAGTTTATCAAGCGGAGCTCATCGTTGGACTCGTGACGGAGAATAGAGCAAGTCTACCCAATCAAAATCTCCGTTAGAGTAAGTTCGTTTTCTGTCATCTTCCCTTTAAGAGCCATTTTTAGGATTTTGTTTTCCTCTACCTTATGAGCTTGCATGTGGCCTCTAGTGACTTTGTGAGCTCAATTTCCTAGTGTTCTAGTCTTATAGTTGATCAGAGGTCCTTTGGTACAGATTCGAGTTCTTGAAGATCTTAGGCTTTGGGGCTGTTAGAGAGAGAACTTCTAGTGCAATTCAGGTCAGGGAAGCTGACTTGCATGTTACTTGATTTCAATTTGTTTGTGAGTTAGGATTTATTCAAAATATTATTGTGAAAATGCATCTGTAATGGTTTATTTGTTGGCATGAAATTTAAGTTGAGTTTGTGATAGTTTGTTCATTCTGGTATGTATGATAAATATGTGGTAATTGATGGAATGTAAGTTGAATTTCTGGTTAAGTTAGTCATCTGAGACATGTGTAGTAGCTCTGTAGTAGTAAAACTTGCATAAAATTTCTGACAAGTTATGTTTTCTGCATAATTCGCCCAGGTGAAAGCATCTCGCCCAAGTGAGAATGGTTTCGAGTAACAAGTGTGCTCTCTGGATTATTTTCGCCTAGGCAGGAAGTTCTTCGCCCAGGTGGGAAAATAGTTTCGCCCAAGTGAGGGTACAGTCGCCTAGGCGAGAAAGTCCCTGGAGCAAGTGTGCTCTCTGGAGTGTTTTTGCCTAGGCGATAAATCTTTCGCCCAAGCGATGAGGTATTCTCGCCCAGGCGAGAGTATTTTCGCTAAGGCGAAAAAAGACACTGCTCTCTGAACTATTTTCGCCCAAGCAATAAATTTTTCGCTCTGGCGAGAGGTATTTTTGTCAGGGCGAAATTGGTCTAGCCCAAGATAAAAAAAAGAGTTTTTTCTTTGGCTTTTTGTTTTTGATTATTTACTCTTTTGGAATGCAATGTATATATTTAATAAAATAGATTAATTGATAATTTAAATTTAATTATATTGATGGTTTAGTGACTTCTTTAAATGTTGAGATTGAAGTGGAGATTGAGATTTAAAAGTGAATGAATGCATGAGTAGAGATTTATATTGTGATGTGATATTGTTAAAAGTGTTGATAAAGTTGGTCAAAGCCTAGGCATAGTGTTTTCAGGAAAAAAAATACATGTGTCTTGGTTAATTAGAAAGTGCATTGTCTAAGGATCTGATCAATAACGATTGATATCCTGACTCTATTAGTAATAAGAATTAAATAGATGATCATTACTAGGTGGTGAGAGTTGGAAGAGGTCTGAACTAGGTGATTGCAGCTTGAAATATAGCTGGTCAGGAAAGTCTCAGGGGATTAACCCTGTCATACATGATTGATGATTCATTTGTGTGGGGGCTGTGTGGATTCACAGTTTGGAGATGTATGATAGGTGCATATCTCAGGATCTATTCAATACACGAGTCTTCCGAAAGTAGAGTCATGTTTGTAGTGTGTTAGATTCTTATATTGTGATGATACATGAAATTAAATGTTTTTGATTTGTTAAAATTTGGTTAGCTTACCCTTTGCTTTTGGTTGTATTGTGTTTGATATTTTTTCTGTCTGTGATGATCGTGTCTTGACACGGGAGCATATGATGCTGCAGATGGATCTTTGGGAGATCATCTAAGTTGAAAGATACCATTAGAACTAGTATTATATTTTGAAAAACATGTATCTGATATTGTAAATATGTTTTGAAATTACAATTTAGCATTATTATGTAGTCTTGATACATGTTAACTATGGAATACTGTAAGATATGCATGATATTAATACTTTAGTCGCTTTAATAGAAGCTTTAATTTTGTGGGGTGTTACATGGACCACACTCTGTATTCTATTATAGCATATAAAACTTCATTTGTTTACCAAATTTTTGAAAAATATGCTCATTCTTGTTTTATATAAGAATTCTTTAAATTTTTAATATTATTTTTTATCAAAATATTCTTAATTACTTTAGAAATATGTTTGTTGTCAATAAATAATAAATATTTTAAAATAGAATTAACTTTTTTTTCTAATTTTGTGAGAATTGTAGATGGTAGAAAGAATGAAATGATGAGTTCTAATAACTTTTACGAATAATTTTATAAAAATGAATTCTTAGCCAATTTTTAATGTTTTGATTTAAATAATTTGTCTTAATTCTTGTAAATATAACTCGAATTATGTCGTGATTTTAAATTTTATTTCAGTATCACGTACATGATTAAATAATTTAAGTATTTATTTATTTTAATGGCATTACTTATATGTAATTTAAGAGATGATTTTGTTATCAATGTATTTGACTTATATTATTAAAAGGACAACAAATAGAATGAAGAGATGAATAAGCATATTCTTAATAGACTTCAAGATAAATCAAAAGTTAAAAATAACTATCAATTAATATATCTAATATATACACACACATATATATACACACACATATATATAAACTATAAGAAAGTGCATTTATTTCTTAAAAATTTGAATTTGTTTATTTTTACACGTAGATTTCCGTTTAATATTTTGATCACCAACTTTATTTTATATAATTATCTAACTCAAAAATAATTATATCGGGTTTTGTGTAAAATTATATCTTAAACTCAATTTATTACCGTATATAAAATTATATTTCGATATATTTAAAAAATTTATTAGATTAAGCAGTGATAACATTATAAATGGGATTATTCTGACTCAGTAAGCTGAAATGATCATGAAAAAAATAAAAGACATTAAATTATTAACCATCATCGCATTCCCCATTTGAGTCATCCTATTTAATAAATACAATATAATAATAAATTACAGTAATTACTAAATTAATTACTTGTTAGCAACACTTTGGAATAAAGTGAAAGTACATAACCACTTAGGTTGTTTTCTCCTTTGGTTTTTCCCTCCTTTTGTAACCTCCATTACACCTTCATCACCTTTAAATTATGAATCTCCATTGTTATACCATGTTTCCACCCACTTCCAATACCCTAAGCAACAAACATTCTTTATTTATTCACCAATTTTTAACATTAAATCATTGCAACACTTTTTGTGCATTTCTTCACACAAAAACAGAACCAAATATTTTATATTGTGATACGTGAATTTTGCTTAATTTGCATACGGAATCACATGCACGGAGGTGGCAAATGATGAAACCTGTTGTATTTCACGGGTGAGTTGTAGCCGTCCGATGCATTTTTTATCACTGATTGATGATTGCTGTACGTGGTCTGAGAATCTTCTGATTATTTTATAGGTGGGTCCCACTCACACTGTGACATGGGCCACCGCTGAGGAAAAGAAAAACCACGTTCTATGATGTCTTTGCTAGTTCTGTTGCCACGTGGCAGAATCTTATGCGAAACTGGGATGAGGACAAAACCACCGTAGATGAGTCTGGACGCACCATTAACTATGTGTACCAACGCTCAGAGTATCCAATGCACGCTCTAATGTACACACACATTCACACAAAGTACTTTTTTATTTTAACTCAATCAAAACAAATAAATATGACCGGACATTTATTTACATAATGTTAAATACCTCAACTGAGAAAGTTCTTACAAAAAAAATTTAACATTTTAAAAAAATATGTATCTTTTACTTGACGTGAGAGGGATGATGATACGTTTTTAAAAGTTTTAGTATATTGAAATAATTTATAATCCAAAGTTCAAACTTATGATATTATATATAAATTTTAATATTTTACTACAAAACTTCGTATTCTGCCACTTAAAAATGTGAATTATGTTACATTATTACCTGGCATCACAACCCACACCACACGTGCAGATAAATTTGGTCACAGTTTTCAACTCTTTGGTTTTATGCAACAAAATACTAAAATATAATTTTGTATGCAGAGTTGGTGAGGGCACTTTGTTCTGTTTGGTGATGAGGCAATTGTGGAAGGAAGAGAATCCACTTTTACAAAACATTACCTTATTTTATAAGGTACAATTCAGTGATTGCCAAACAAGGCATTGAAACAATAAACTTATGTTAATCAATAATCATTAGTCACACTATTTTACTTCAACTTGTTTGGTCACAGATCTCAAATCCCACCCAATCCCAATTAACAACTTCTCATTAATCACCCCAATCTATATTTTATAAGCTTTTTTTATTTTCACACTCTCTAACTTCACATTTTCAAAACCGAAGTTTCGTTAAAAAATGTACCATAATTGTAGTTTCAGTTTTTCTTATCTTTAACAACAATTCCGCTTTCAAACTTGAAACTGTCACCGGCAACATGAATGTTTCTTTTTGTGACAGAATTGTTAATTTTGTTAAAATGTTAGAAACGCTTATTTTCTAAAATTAAATACCTAATTAAAATGATATTTTAGACATCAAACTGAAAAAAACTGCATCCTTTTGAATATTGTTTACTTTTGTCAAATTGATTATCTTTTGTCATTTTAGTTCCCTGTATATTTTTTTTTTCCAATTATTTCCTAATAATTGGATGTTAAAAACGGCATCAAAACGTTGCACAAAGAATGAGAAAAGTAGCAAACGCAAACCTTTACGGAAAAAGCACGTTTATGAATTTTGATTCGCACTCAACTTATGGCTATGATTTTGATTTGAGTGATCCTCCAAATTTTAGTCACGTATGAGGTAAGTATAGTGAACAAGAATTTACCATAAAATACTTTGCCATGGTGCTAAAGAAACCTTAATAAATGGTAAACCCTTAACGTAGGCTTAATTAGATTCTAAATTTTGGTTATTCTGTTTTTTTCCATTTTAAATAGAGTTGTCTATTTTTGTAGAAAAACTGTAATTTAAATTTAATTCTCAACTGTGTCTATAAATTAATAGATTAGATAAAGAGTTCGATTTAGTCAAAATTTTTAACTGGTTATAGTTACAACTCATGTTAACATTAACTAGAATTATTTTTTCAATGCTATTGATTAATTTTTTTTGGAACTAACTGTAGATTAAAAAAAATCTACTTAATATTTGCAAACAACAATCATAAATATAGTTGGTTGAACGTTTTCTTAATCAACAATAGAAAATAAATTATATCCATTTTTTGAAAAAATAAATAAATTATACTACTATATTGTGAATTGAAATTCATGCAAATATCAATAAAAAAATTAACAACCACAAATGTCAGTAGAAGAAATTATTGTCAATTGAAAAAAAGTAATCTTTCCTTAATATTGACGATAAAAACATTGACTAACGTCTAACTAAAAATAACGACCACATATAATGATTGAATTTTTATTTAAATAATACTAATTAAAAAACCATTCTTAATAATATCAATGGAAAAAAAATATTAATTGGCATAATCAAAAAATAGTTTTATCAATGTTGGATTAGAAAATTCTAACCAACATAAATAAAGGAATAATCACTACCTATATTGATAAATAATTTTAATTGATGTTGATAAAATTAACGTTTATTAACATGAAAATGAAATAATATCAACTAATGTTAACCTAAAAAACTGTTTAGCATAAAAAATAAAACCTTTAATGTTAACTGATAAAATATTTACTTGTGGAACAACATTATCGTATGTAAACAAATGTTAGTAAAAAAAGTAATGACAAAATTTTAGTGTGACCTTTGTTAATATTAATGACAATGTTTTAACTTTATTAAATGACATCTCAATTATAATTGAGCCATTGACATTTTAATCAAAATTGATTTAAAGAATAATATAAATAAAAAGACATCCAATTAAAAATATAAAAAAATTTAAATTTGTACTTTTATAGTAGCCCATCTAATTACTCATTTAATTAATATACCATACAATATTATATATATATATATATATATATATATATATATATATATATATATATATATATATATATATATATGATGGTCTTATACCATACAATATCCTTATACTCATATTCGATATATATAGTTATTACAAGCTCAATTTTTTTTTAGACATAAAATAAAAACATGCTCATTTAGAAAGATTCAAAATATAATGAAGAATATAATTTTAAAACAAGTTTAATCTAATTAATAAAAATATATGATGGAGTATTTACAATTTGGTTTTCTAGTTAACTTTACACTGCAGCAGTTTTATTTATAAACCAATTATTTTAATCATATTACTTAGTTTTGATTAATTTTTTTATATTATACCATTCCCTTATTAATCATACAATTTGTAAAATATTTCTAATTAAATTTAAAATGAAAGTAAAATAATAAAATGAACATCATAGTTTTATTGTGCTGATTTATGTACCTTAAATTACTATAAAACCATATTTGAAAAGGATAAAAACAACCATTTAATAAGTATTAAAAAGATAATAAAAAATAAATATAAAAGTTAAAAGAGGTTGTATTTTAAATAATACTACCTCAAGCATTCTCTTAGAAAACTATATAAATCACTAAAGGAAACTTATTTATCAAATGAGATAAAAAATATAACTACCCGAAAAATCTTATCAAATATAACGATAGTATAATTGTGTTATATATGTGCTGATTAATTTTGTATGGAACTAGGGATAGGAGTAGAATAAGAGAGAGAAAAATGAAAATAAAATAATTAATGTTTTATATGTTAAAGAATCCGTATATACATAAATGTACGTATATGCTATTGACTTCCATGATTGCTTAATGTTTCGTGTCACAATGTCACCCAACCAAATAAAAAAGACGTATTTTGCATGTGAAGCACGTATACACTACAACACTTTTCATATTTTTATATATTCCTATTATTTAGGTTGTCGAATAATATAGATTATTAATTCATAGGAAAATTTCAAAGCCTTAAAGATTAAGAAATCTAAAAAAAATGGTCTTGAAACAAGGCTAATGTAATCATGTTGAATTATTGATTAATTATTTCAAAATAAATTGTAGATAATTGAGGAACAATCATGGTTTTTGTCAATGACCTACGCAAGTTGGTGTTGTTAAGCATCAACAATTCAATTTATAATTCTGAAAGATTTGTTTTGAAAGCAATAATGGAAAGACCACCTTTTTTGGGTATATGGAAGACGAATAGAGTAAACTCGAAAACCCAGTTTTTGTCTTGAAACTAAATATTTGAAGTTTAGTTAAATGAAACACGTAACTGCACAAAAAGGGACCCTTAAATAGAATGAAATGAAAACGAAGGCAAAAACGTAAGAAAATGAGTTGTGAGCTAGCAATACCATATTTCATTCCTAAAATTCAAAATGATTTCTTACTGTAAAGGTTGAGATTTCTTCGAAGACTTTTTATGTGTCAAAACAAAATGTTTTTTTTTTTTCATTCCCACATAGAATATCCATAAGAAGATACTTCTATACTTGAGTTAGATTGGAAATAATATATATTTTGATATTATTTATTTATATTATTTTAAGACATTTTTTCTTGAAAAAAAGTATCTTGATTTTGATTTTGAATTAATTGGTTAATTATCTTATTAATAATCTAATCATTTATCAATATATATATATATATATATATATATATATATAAGCAGAATATATTATGTTGTTATTCGTGTATTGTCAAGTTGTTCATGGATAATAGTATCGAGATGTCCTCGTGCATAAATTATCAACAAAATATTAATTTATACTTTAAAATAAATTAACCTAAACTACACAGCTTACAATAACTCAAATAATAATAAAGAAACAACATCTAGAGTTATTTTTCGCTGTATATTTCGACTTCTAGTTTCATTTAATAAAATGAGAAATTAGAACCAAAACTAGTAAAGTGAGTGAGTCAATTTGCTGCTATTTTAAGAGAATTGGTTGTAACACTCTTGAAATAGTGTCAATTTTAGTATAAACCCACCAAACAGTTCATACAAAATATTTAATAATTTAAAATAAAAAATGTAAATATGTATATATATGCTTCTAAAAAAATATAAATTCTCTTTCTATTTTTTTATTAAAAATACTATTCTAAGTTTTGCACTTACATTTATTCATATAGATGTATAATTATCACACGTCATAACATAAATATAAAAACATAGATAATAAATGTCAAATCACATAAATATAAAAACATAAATAATAATTAGATAAATATAAAAACATAAACAATAAATGCCATCGCATAAATATAAAAACATAAATAATAAATGTAAGGATAAGTATCTAAAATAACGTTATAATAATAATAATAATAATAATATATAATAATTGTATTAAGTTAGTCTCAACAATCAATTTATAAGTTAATTTGAAAGACCATATTAATTATTTTTTTATCATATACTAACACTTTATCTATTTTAATATTTCAGGTATGCAAACCTTAATTACATTAGTCAAAATAAGTTTGAAATATCTAGAATGCTAAATTCATTCAAATGTCTAATAAACTTTTAATTCATGTCTTAGCATACATGAATTGTTTGTAAGTTAGGATTTCTGTTATAATATAACTTTTTTACTTAATACATATATTCATCCATGATTCACAAAATTAACTCAGACTTTTTATCTCACAATTCATTCATATATATTATAATATACTAAACATATATTTTTAATTCAATGTATCATTATCAATGTCAATTTACAACTAATTATATTTTCACAAGTCATTATTGACAACTTATAATACACACATACATAATTAAATATATATCATTTATAACTACATTATTCATACATGTAGATCACTTTCATACTAATTAAATTAAATAAATATATTTTTAAAAACAATTTTCCTTATGTCTTCGCTTGACAAAGAATAAACGTAAAAGAAAGGTGATTTTTTTTTGCTCCATTCTCATTTGAGTGAAAACTTTATCACTAAAGCCAAAATTTTGTATTTAGAGCAGAAATTAACTCAATACCAACTCACACTTTCATTCTTAATTTTGTTTAAGTGATCATAATTTTGTTTGAGAAAAAATATACTCAATAACAACTCAACACCAAATCTTAATTTCACTTAAACAATAATAATATCGCTTGAGTAAAAAATATCAAGATACACATTTATGCAGAAAAATCAAGATAATATTAAAATGTTACCACTTTCATTCTATGCAGAGAATATTAAAATGTTACCACTTTCATTCTATGCAGACACTGTAGAGTCTAATATAATGAACAAAATTATATGATACACTTCAAATACAATGAGATTAAATTAAATATTTATGCTCACAACACCAAGGACTTATTTAGAAAAATAAAAGTCCTTACATTTAACCATAAGATAAACCTAGACCATATTTTAATTTGTCACACAACATTCCATGATCCATAGTTAAAAGCTTCTATTATAATTTACAAACAAAGAAGTTTGAAAAATAAATGATATGTCAAAGTTTGAAACTTCAATAATTGTCTCTATGTTAATAAAAAAACATAAATGTAAGGATATAAGGATTAACCTCATAGGTACACATGAATAAACTTAAAAGTCTTAACAAAAATATACATACCAAACTAGCTCCATAATAATTTACTAATATATATATATATATATATATATATATATATATATATATATATATATATATATTTATATTGTAAGAACTGATTCGTATTTAATCTAGTCCACAAAGATTCAAAAACATAGAATTTAAGGCATCATATTGGTAGCACCAGAAACATAAGTTGATAATTAATAAGATTTCATACCATTAAAAAAAATAAAAATGAAACTTAGTTTCAACTCTTTCATACACAAACAAAGTAGGAATCTATCTATATAATGTACATTAACCTCCAAGAGAGATTAGAATTACAACCAATACTAGAATCATTCATGAAAAACAAAAAATATTGACAACAATTAATAAAACAAAAAAGTACACATCATGATATCAATATATAATTCTTAACAAGAGAACTCAAAAGATAGGAGTTCTTACTTCAATACCTAACATTATCTCTCAAAAATAAAATAAATGAATTTACTTTAGTTTTAAAACTAATTTAAAGAAGAAATTACAATTCAAAATGCAACAATTCAATATTTTCGATAACCTCAATGTATCAAAATAATTATTATACCAAATTTTTTCACAACTAAACCAAGTCTTACTTCAAATTCATCATCAAAATATCATTAATCAAAACTTTTCTTATCTATATATCCAATTAAACTAAGTGAAAACCTAACAACTCATGTTTTTAAGACATGAAGTTTGGATTTGCTTAGAAGAAACTGTGATTGTTAAACTAAAGGTATCATTAAAAACTTAAAAGTATAAAACTTTTTATTTGTTATAATTTCACATGCAAACATCTACTCTTAAACATGCAAACAACACACGAAGGAATCATCTTAAAAGAAAAGGAAAAAAATTAGTTATAAATAAAAATATAATTGATAAATTACCTTCTCTCTACTAATATTATTAAGACAAATTTAAATTTTCAAAATGATAAACTATCAACTCAAAATCTTCTTAGAAAAAAAAGTAGATGTGATGATTTTTATGAAATAATTTGAATAATTAAATTTTTATATTTACAAATTTTTGTAATTCAATAAAATATTTATATTTAATCTTATTTAAACCATTATACACGTAGACCATTATATAGATTAACACTTTTAACTTGCTAACTTGTTCTAACTCAATCATCCACTTCATTTTTTAAACTAAAATAAAAATAGTTTAAAATATTAATTTTTATATTATATAATGTACAAATATATTTTGACTTAAATTATTAATTTTCACAAATTAAAATTAAATTCTAATTATTAATTATAACAAAATAATTTAACATATAAAAATAATAATATATTTAATTTATCTAATTAAAAATATTAAAATTTAAAAAATATTTACAAAACTAAACATGATTTTGAAATATATATATATATATATATATATATATATATATACATATAAATAAATAAGAGAACAAAATTTAAAAAAAAATTAAAACCCTTTCTTATTATAGGATTAGTAAAAAATTATCATTTTACCTGAGTGTCGGGAGCAAGTCCACCTCGCTTTATCTTTCCTCTGCCATTGACTGGTGGTTCAAGCATTTGGCACCCTAATTAAATGTTATAAATAAAAAATATTATTAAAACTAAAAATATATTTAATATTTATAAATAATTTGAGAAAAAAAAATTAGAGGCATAAACAGCATTGGTGAAAGTGAAGGATAGAAAGTGGGGAAGCACGTGATGACTGGATTTTAGCCAATTGGATACATCAGAGGTGTTCCGACAGTGGGGTCCTGCCAGCGAAGCAATGTCCCATTTTAACTCTTTATTACCATATCATATCACCTTTTTATATAACAATCATTCTAAATAGTCTTATTATTTCCAAAATTTATTGTTATGCTTCACCATTTTTACAACTCAAAAATTAATCTCTGTACACATTTAAAATAACATTTATTTTTTATGAGAAAACATTTAAAAATTAATTCTAGTTTATGATTGAATTAATTTTATTTTTTTCAACTAAATGTACTCTTGATAACTTTTCTAATGAACTGATTATTGTTCATTTATACAAGATATTACATATCTTGAAAAAATGTTGTTATAATTTCTTAAATAATTTTATCTGTTATATTTTACTGGATTAATTATTATTTTTAAACCCTAATTTTAATTTTTTTATGTTTTAATATTTTATATTTCTCTTTTGCATTGCCTTTTTATTTCAGATATTTAAAAATTTAGATGAACTGAATATTGAAAATAAGTTAGGAAAACTTTCAAAATACAAAATACTAAAAGAAAAAAAAAAGAAAAAAAATGTACTTTTTGTATACAACAGTGGGGTTTTATTAATTAATATGTATGATAAGTTGACTTTTGCAATAACTTTTTCAAATCACACCTGAGAACACCTTTGATTAGTTAACAATATGATTTTTTTTTTCATTGGATTTAAAGTCTAGATGAATATCTCATTAAAATGTTAACTTATATTACAAATATCAAATAACAGTTATTGGTATTGTGATTGGTTACATGAAATATTACTGATATTAATAATTAAAATGGCTATATTTGGGTTTGTACTGTGTTTGGATTTGAGAAATTATTGTATGATCTATCTGTCACTGGTAGTGGTTCCTTTGACGTTGGTAGTGGTGGAAGCCACGCCACTGAAAATGCAGTTTAGAAAAAGTGCTTCTTCTCCATCAATCATCATCATGCAAATTCAATAATATCATTCATTTCTATTACACTTCTCTCTTCTTTAGTGCTCTGTGGTTGTTGGCTTCTTTCTTTTCCCTTTTTCCCCTTTTAATCCACAATATTATGTTTGCTCAGTTGTTTGTTTTTCTACAAATGTTCTTTCTGGTCTATTAAATTTGTATTTTAAAAAAAAAAATGCAAATGTGGTTAATAACTTGAAAATATAAGTTAGATTATTCAGGTGTTACTGTGTAAAAAAGTTATTCTAATGATCCTACATAAAAAAAGAAGAAGATAAAAGCACTATGAAAAGATACTGTGAGAAAATTTCAAAAGATTCCTTTTCCAATAATGTCTGGGCAAGCTTTACCAGTTGTAAAAAGAGTTTTGATTTAAATTTTAAAGCAATACAGAGTTTTTGCCAATAAATTTCTTAAAGGGATTTCTTTACGTTCTTAATGTTTTTCAAGAAATGTTGCTAATTAAATTTAAAATGCTAATGTAATAAAGATTTTACTTCATGTTAGTTTTTTTACTAATCATATCTCAAAATAAAATTATTAACAGATTTTGCTATTATAAGAATTTCAATTCTCACTAGGACTTTTGAATTCCTGGATTTTAATCTAATAAATGAAAGGTTACTTCAAAATTCCAATGATGTTAGTTATTACTTTTTAATTATGAATAGGTCATACTGATGTTCTAATCCAAAAAAGTTACATTTAGTTTAGTTTGGCATAAACAACTATATTAAAAAGGAAAATAATTTTGGTAGACATTAATCTCTAAAGAAAAAGGTTCTATTACTTTTTAATTCCATCTTATAAATTATTAACTAAATAGTATAATATATATATATATATATATATATATATATATTTATAATATCTAGTAAATATAAAATATTCTCGTAATTAATTATGATACAAAAATAATATATTAATAAGAGGATTTAAAAGTATTTATCTTTTTAATTTGAAATATTTTAGTTGGGTTTAAATCTATATACTATCATAGTCTCAAATTATGTACAGTTGGGTTTAAATCTATATACTATCATAGTCTCAAATTATGTACAGTTGGGTTTAAATCTATATACTATCATAGTCTCAAAAATAAGTGATGTTATCATTTTATAGTGTACTCTTAATTATTATTACTTTAATTTTTACTTACATAAATTAATTTGTTAAATGATCAATCACCAAAGTTATTTATTTATTGAGAATGTGAAACTATTATAGTAAAATTGTGTAATATATATATATATATATATATATATATATATATATATATATTATTTTTTAATTTATATAAATTTTAAACGGTAAATAAATATGCGAGGAGGTAATATATCACTATAAAATAATAGCCTCTAAACAAAATTTAGAAAAATAATAAGCACACTAAAGGAATATATATTACTAATATGTAACGTACTCACATTTTATCGCTATTTGAAAAAACTACCATACACCTCATAATCCATTTTTATATACTTATGTAATATAAATAATCAGTATTATAATTATTTGAATTCAGCGTATATGAAGATATATAATAATCCAAAAATCCAATCAAATTAAGCATGATACAATAAAGTTGAACATAATCCAAATAAATAAAATGTAAATGTAACTATATACTTAAATATTTATATATTAATAATTATTTGAATAACATATATGATAATTAGATATGTTTATTATTTATCTTTTTAACACTACAATTTACATCCACAAAGTATATAAATACAAATCAATTTTATAGGAAGTATTAACTCACTATTTATTTATATATTTATAATTTTTTATGTTTACTGATTAGAGCGTTGAAAATTCGTTTACAGCTGTCTTTTTAACAAATTTAACTGTTTCTTTCTAAATTTTAACTCCGCTTGCAAATCACCTTCTTTCAAAAATTCAGAGGCTACCGATATTTTCTATTAATAACAAGTATTAATAAATGGAAAAGGAAAACACCAATGCACATATTTTACTAATATGATACTATCCTTTCTAAAATAATCTTCTTATAAATTAAAAATGATGTACCAAAATATTTGACATTAATTAAAGTTAAAATATTTAAAAAGCATCATTAAATAAGATAAAAATAATTAAAATGTATTTATATTTAACAGGGAAAGTGTGCATTTTTGATGGTTGATAGAAATAATAATGATGAGATAGTAGAATAGGAGGGAAGAGTTTTCATGGTGGGATGAAAAGAGCTCTTGAAGATGGTGATGAGGAAGTGAAATGAAACACAGAATTGCATTAGTTTTTGGTTTTCTTTTGCATCGAAATGGTCAAACATCATTTATGTTCATAAATAGGCAAGGCAACCCCTCCAACCACGATATGCAGATTACAATATTGCAATTACAATTTAAAATTGGCAACTCTGCATGCTCATAGCTAGCTGTCACAACACTTGAGAATGGTGAATGCACTAGTAAATGCTGTAATAAATACTGTGTTAGCTAAAATCAACAAGGGAAAGAGATTTATTCAATATAGGAGAAGTATTTCATTTTTAGATAATGTATTAAATATTTTTTTTAATGACACTTCCCATATAAGTGAACAATTTAGCTGAAAGGATAAAACTGTTCTTTTTTTCCCAAATTTAAGAGATTAATTGTAGATTTACCTTAAATTTTAAGAAAGTAGATAATATGAACCCTAACGCCTAATAAATATGTCACAAATCAGAACAACCATAATTAATACAAAAATATTAGTATTTTAATGTACTTACCTGTTCATCGTAAGTGGTAACAAACGACACTTACAAAATTTATTTCACGGCAAGGAACATCTCCTTGGAATTGAAAGCAATCTGTGTTATCAAATCAACATTATACGAATTTCGGAATGGTGTATAAGCAGCACAGAGAGAAATAGCAAAATTGACTTTCTAATTTAAACAGAAGAATACAAAATTCATTTTCGTGTTTTACGTCTGGCTGCTGAATTTGAAAAATCCAGCTTATGACAGCAAAATGTATTTGGCACGTAGCTATTTACTGAATATCCACCTGTTCTTGTGCTCTTATGCTTGTATCTCGTGGATGCACAAACACAATACAAATTCCATACCCCAATATCAATATATTTAATTTTCTCTAGTAATATCAATTCTTTTGGAAAACTCAAATAATTTCTACATATAATTTTTTTTCTAGTAATTAGGGAGCGCGTGAGAGCGTTTTGGACGCGTGAATTATATTTTGGATCTTTAAATAGGAACACGCATTCGAATGGTATTTTGTAAAATTGTGGAAAAAGGAAATTAAAAAATGATGAATAATGACAGAGAGGCAAAAGAAAAAGTACCAAAAAAGAAAAAAAAAAAAACAAAATTCCTTGCTTAACAGCAGCTGCCAATGTGTTAAAACCAGACACGTCCTCTTCCCTTTTTTTTTCAGATAGAAAAAAAGAAGAAAAAAGAGAAAGAGAGAGAGAGAGAGAAATTGGACAGAGACAGTGATGAATGAATGAAAAATGAATCTGGTGTAAGTAAGTCATAGATTTGTTTTTCTCAGAACTCCACCTCTCTCTCTTTCTCTCTCTGGAACTTCACTCCATCTGGTTCCAGAGAAAACCAAAACCGCGTACTCTTTAAAACGCACCAACAGAAGAAAGAAAGAAAAAACGCAGAGCTCAAGAACATCACAAGAAATTCCAACAATGCCGTTTTTTCTTTGAGACCCTTTCATTTTCTTCCACCAAGAACCCGTTTTGCCACCGACCCATTACTCCAATGCTTCCCCTTCGCCTAGGTGCCGTCGTTTCCTCCCTCATTCTCTGCTTCCTCTTCCCCCCTTTCTTCTGCCTCGGAATCCGCTCTTTTCCGACCACCGACGACGACGGCGCCTTCTTCCACTACTCCGAGGCGCCGGAGTACCGAAATGGGGCGGGCTGCCCCGCTTCCTCGACCCACACCGCTCTCCCCTCGTGCGACCCGTCTCTGGTTCACATCGCCATGACCCTCGACTCCGGCTACCTCCGCGGCTCCATCGCCGCGGTGCACTCCGTCCTCCGCCACTCCTCGTGCCCGGAAAGCGTGTTCTTCCACTTCGTCGCGGCGGAGTTCGACCCGGCAAGCCCCCGGGTTCTGACCAGCCTCGTTCGGTCCATCTTCCCCTCTTTGAACTTCAAAGTTTACATCTTTAGAGAAGACACGGTGATTAATCTAATCTCCTCTTCGGTCCGACAAGCCTTGGAAAACCCGTTGAACTACGCGCGCAACTACCTCGGCGACATGCTGGACACGTGCGTCGACCGCGTGATCTACCTGGACTCCGACTTGGTGGTGGTCGACGACGTGCGGAAGCTGTGGCGCGTGCCACTCGCGGACGCGCGCGTGATCGGTGCGCCGGAGTATTGCCACGCGAACTTCACGAAGTATTTCACCGACGAGTTCTGGAACGACCCTTTGCTCTCTCGCGTGTTCTCTTCTCGAAAGCCTTGTTATTTCAACACTGGGGTGATGGTGATGGATTTGGTGCGGTGGAGGGAGGGGAACTACAGGAAGAGGATCGAGAACTGGATGGAACTGCAGAGGAAGAAGAGGATTTATGAGTTGGGTTCTCTGCCTCCTTTTTTGCTTGTTTTCGCAGGGAATGTTGAAGCCATTGATCATAGATGGAACCAGCATGGGCTTGGTGGGGACAACGTTAATGGGGTGTGTCGGTCTTTGCATCCTGGTCCTGTTAGTTTGTTACATTGGAGTGGAAAGGGGAAGCCTTGGGTGAGGCTTGATGAGAAGAAACCTTGTCCCTTGGATCGTCTTTGGGAGCCTTATGATTTGTATAAACCCAAACAAGTGAGGGATAGGGCGAGAGATCAGAACTGGGGATTCTCCTCTTCCATTTTGGTTGGCTATGCTCATGATTTGTTGTGACAACGACGATGAAGAAGATGATGATGGTGATTCTTTGGTACATTTGTTGTTCAGAGATTCTTTGTTAGCAGTGTACAGAACAGATTGAGTAGAAGAGATTGATTGGGGTTCTTCATTCTTTCTGTAGAATTTCTCTCTTTTTTTAAGGCGTTTAAAATTCTTGTGCTTTACAAAATATGAAATTTCGATTCTTTTTTCTGCTGGTGGAGGGTTCCATAGGAACGATTTTGGTGGGTGGGTTCAGTTCTTTGTATGGGACCATTGATTGTATGTGCCAAACAAAGTGAAGAATAACAGACAGTTGTTCATTGTTTTATTTGGATTCGGTTTCTATCACCCTTTGTTTCCTTTCCCACCTGTGACTATTACACATTCAATGGTGCAGTGAGGTCACCATTAGACATTGAACGATGAAGTGAGGTTTTAGTCAATTTCGAACAGTGTAAAATATGAAAAACAAAATCAAAATCAGGATAAAAAATAGAGGTAGTGAATAAATGAAAGGACAAAGAGGAAGGCACAATGGCAGTTGTGATGTTATGATTGAGAATTGATCACGGAATGACTATGAATTAAGGGTAATAAAAGGGGAAATAAAGTGCACATGAAAAGGGTTTGAAGTGGTAGTAGGTTCGCTCACGGTTGTTTCCTTTGCCATGAGGAAACTGAAATGATGCCTAACAACAGCGATCGTAGTTTTCACTTATCAACAACCTTAGACCCCACCACACAGCTAATGTTATTTGGAAAGTTCTTCGCGTATGGATAAATCATTGCAATTTCATCTTGACTCGCAATTTTCTTCACAGGCGTCATGTCATTTGAGTCTTCTCAAAACTTCCATGAGAATCCAAGGAATTTGTATAAGAATAACACTCATAATGCTAAATTATTGGTTTATACTTAACAGTATTATGCTAGTTCTTAATTTCTATTGTATGTGCCATCTGTCCTACATGAAGTCATGGCTTGCAGTTCTGGTTTACCAAAGTTGACCACATGAGGTGTACCGTTACAATGTCTGTTTCAAATGAAATTAAGAAATTTCGCGTTTGCTTGCTGAATTAATCTATTGGGAAAATAGGGTCATTATTAATTAACTGCCAATTGCATTATTTGCAACATGTGGTCTACAAATACGAGTTCTATGAAAAATGATCGAGGAACAGAAAGTTAAACAGTTGCTGCAGTGGTATGAATAGGAAAAAACTTGAAGTTTACCAGAGCTGTGTATTTCATTTCCTCAATTAAAATCGGTGATTTTTTATTTTATTTTATTCGGGAATAAAAATAAGAAAAATGTCACATTGAAAGCACTATTATTAGCCTAATGTGCTACAAGAATATCATGTATTGGAGGAATAAACAATAAAAATCCGTGTACAAAACATGTTGGCAATTGCCAATTGTATTGTTTGCGTCATGTCTGCAGAAAAAAATGACATCAACTGACTATGATTGAGGAACAGAAAAGTGTAGTAGTATAAACAGAAGTAACTTTTGCTATGGAAATATTCATAAGGGGTTTGAATTTATACACACTCCCTTTTTCATCATCAACCTTACAAAAAAGGTGCCAGCTATATGAACTGTGTCAACAAATTAAAAACAAATCATACTTCACTCCACAACATTCAATACATGACTCAGATCAGCCATCTGATTTTAGTTTGATTATTAAACATGTAATGTAAAACGACCGTTTCGGTGTCTCTTTCTTTTCATTTTAAATAGGCAATCAGACATTTTAAATATGCCAATCTAACACCATGTTCGCACCTACAATCCCAAGCAAAATGCAATAAGAAATTAAGCATATTGGTAACAATAAGTGGGTCACATCCATTACCATCATAATCAATTAATCATCACCCTCCAAGGTTTCTACGAATGGTTTCCACTTCTTTGCCGGTAATTTGGAAACCCTTCTTAAGAATTTCAACAGCAATAGGAGGCTTGCTAGCAAATGTTGCAAGTGATGCAATTTGTGCACCTGGGTTCTGGCTATTTAGACCAGAAATGGCTAGTGCTGGTTCCTTTGAGTTACTATTGAACAAAAAATGTACCAGGCCCTTTGGGAACACAAATGATTCACCGGGCTTCAGGTTCTGGGTAAACAAACGGTTATTTGTGTCAACAAAGCCCACATGAAGCTGGCCCTTGAGGCAAGTGGTCACTTCGGAGGCCCGTGGGTGCGAGTGAGGTGGCACAATCCCATTCCCCGCTATATCAACCCGGACCAATACCAGGCCCAATGTGTTAAGCCCAGGAAGATTAACAGTGTTGGTGGCTGTGACACTGAAGCCGAATAGGTTACTAGTGTTACCATTCTTAGACAAAGCAGATGTCACAAAATGTGATGATGAAACTTTATCTGGGTCGATACAAGGCACCCCATTAATGAAAAATTCACCATCATTATCAGCAACACAATAATCTTGAAGTGGGTCAGGGTCGGGTCTGGATTGGCCCAACAGAAGAGATAGGGTGAAGAAAAGTAAGTGAAAATAGTTTCTCATTTTTGCTACTATTGAGGAAACAAGTGAATTTTTTGTTCTACAATTGTAGTGTGGGTTCTAGCTTGCATAAGCCAAATTGAAAAAAATATATATACTTGTAGAAGAGAAAGAGAGAGCAGGTGGTGGATGTTGATATTGATTTAACTTCCATGTGTGTTGTGGGGTGTGGTGATTGAGTAGCTTAAGAGCATAGGATAAGGGAAAGAAAGGAAAAGCTTAAAGTAAATGTGATCAAATCATATTAAGCCACACAAGGTGTGATGTATACTTTCTATTTGACTGAAAATGATTTTTGATTTTGAGGTACTTTTTATTGCTTCTAGTTTCATTCTTTATTTGGGCTTGGGCCCATTTTGGATCACCACCCTGCAAACCAAACGGTGTCGTTTGAGGTAGTAGGGACTGATACGGCATCGTTTTTTGTTCTTATTTGAAGGTAGGGGCTAGGACCTTATATTATACGAGTATACTTTTAGTTCAGCCGATTCAATCATGGTCCACATGTAGCCCAAATGCTACATATTATAATAAATTTTGAGACTCGTCACATGCAAACTTTCCACACGCGGCGCAAGAGTTCAGCTCGTGGCGATGTGGGCCTTTCTTCCTTGCCTTACATTGCATGGTTGATCTCAATCTCATCCACGTATCTAACCATTGGGGTTAATGGGTCTCTTTCTTTGAACCATCTAGCATAGAGATATTCGTTAGTTTAGTGGGAGGGAAAAAAAGATGTAAGTGTGGTTGTGACATGACTTGTGAGCTCCTTGTTTTATTATTCAGTGCATGGTCACTTGTTTAATTGAAGCTATATAATTTGAGTAATTATTTGCTAAAAAGGGTATCGTGTATCTTTTTGTTCTTTTTTTTACTTTGTACAAGGTTTTTTTCCCTTTCATCATTCTATGTCCTTTCGTTGTGTTGTGATCCCTGAAGTCTAATCCAAACTGATTCAACCTTGTCCCTCACTGGAAAGCGGTGGTACTTATTGGCATCAAAAGTTAAATCTTTCTTTTAGGAAATGAGTACCAGTTGTGATATAGCAACCTCAAGTAACTTTGCACTTTGCTCTAAATTTTGCTTTTGGGGCATGTTGGATTTTTTTATGATTGGTTTTTTGGTCTTAGGAGTTTCCAGAAGTACCACAAGCAGACAAAGGGTGTTGTTACTGTAGAAAAGTGAAGTAGAATTTGATGTGAAGGAAAAAAAAAATGAGTATTCTCTCACTCCAGATCCACATGTACATGTCCCTGCTATTCCCCTTTCTCATCATATGCTGCAAATTATTTTAGAGTCTTTTTTTTTGTCCCATTGTGAAGGACTCTTACTCCTGGTCATTTCAGTGAGATATCCAGGAATGATTATTCCCCAATTCCTAGTTTACAGGCCACACTGTGCATAGCTTCTGTGGCGAAGTAGTAACTTACTTCTATGGGTGAATTTCTTGTGGATGCAACAGTCTTTGAAGATAAGGTAAACTCATTTGTCATTAAGGTTGTTTCAACATTAGACATTGATTATTTTTTATTATTGTTATTGTTGCAAATCTGTCTTGCTCTCTGGTTGGATCACATCCCAATTTATGATTGTTGAAATCCTGTGCTCTTTTTGGTGTTGTTTGTGAGTTGTGTCCGTGTTGGTTGTCTGCAATTATGCACAAAAGTTTTTGTTTTTTTCAAGCAGATGGGAGAAAGTGCCGCTTCCAATTCTCCTTTGCATGTGTCTGTTTCATTTGGGAGATTTGAGAACGATTCCTTGTCTTGGGAGAGATGGTCCTCTTTCTCTCCCAACAAGTACTTAGAAGAAGTTGAGAAGTGTGCCACACCTGGATCAGTGGCTCAGAAAAAAGCTTACTTTGAAGCCCATTACAAGAAGATTGCTGCCCGGAAAGCGGAATTGCTGGCTCAGGAGAAGCAGAGGGAGAAAGATTCTTTCAGATCAGAAGATCAAGGTGAAGTAGATCTGGGTGGTAACGCTGATGCAGAGCTTGATAAATCCGACACTCAAGATTTCAATGAAGGGGTTACGCAAGAAACCAGTTCTGTTGGTGAGATCCATGGGACCCATGTTAATGATTCTGAGGAGGAAGTTGCAGTTTCAAGAGATTACCAAAGTTCACCAGTTGAGATGGAGAAGAAGGAACTGGAAAGTGGATCACATGGTTCCTTCCAGATGGATGAACCTGAAGATGCATGCATGAAATATGAAGAAAGTCCTAACATTGAAGCTGAAGATGTGAAGGAAATTTCCCACGTTGTGTACAAGGAGACAGAAAAGGCTTCAGAAGTTGAAGCAAACGACGTGAAATTGGTTCATCCAAAGGAATCTAAGGTTTGATTTAATTCATATATATCCATCAGATTCATGTTCTTTCTTAAGGGTTGGTAATCTGGTTAGCCTGATTTTAATTTCTCTCCATTTTATTTGGACAGGTTACATCTGTGAACAAGGGCAGCAATGCAGCCAAGACAAAGAAGAAACCAATGCTATCTGCTTCTAAGACATCCCAGATTTCCACACCAAGAAGTTCAAAGCCTGCATCAACTCCTACCAAAACAGTAACACCTGCTTCTTCAACTAAAAAGGGAAGTTCTCCATCTTTGTCTAGGAGGCAAATTACATCTAGCGGGGAGAGCAGAAAATTTGCTAACAAACCTTTGCACATGTCTCTGAGCTTGACTCCAAGTAATCCTGATCCAGCTCCTCAAGCTCCCATGAGGAGATCTTTAATCATGGAGAAAATGGGGGATAAGGACATAGTCAAACGAGCATTTAAGACATTCCAGAACAGCTTCAACCAGCCAAAAAGTTCTGGGGAAGACAAATCTTTGATAAAGAAGCAGGTAATTGGAGAATCTTTATGGACTACTGTTCATTATTGACAATTGTTTTTTTATACAGTGCAAATTGTACTATATAACTGTTCAAAATCATATTGATTTAAAAATGTTTTCCTCTTTATTCCCTGGGCAGGTTCCTTCAAGAGGGATCGTGTCAAAGGTTTCAACACCTACGGCTTTGAGGAAAGAAAATGGACGGTAAAATTTTTAATCTGCACTGATAATGAGTTTTCATTGCACTAGTTTCTTTTTCTTTATGAATATTTCATAGTCCTTTTCTCTTTGTCTCTTTCATCCTACTGGTGCGCTTAAGATTACCATTTGATGAGGTCATGTTTTTGTTGGTAGCTTTCTTTGGGAGAAATTTTAGCAAGGAAACTACGGATATTGTAGAAAAGAGGAGGAAACGTAGCGAGTTATTGTTATGCAAATTGATTCAAATATATTTTTATATTTTATAACTTGTGGTTTTGTCTAACACATCTATTGTAATTTAATTGAAATTTCTCCTTAAGTTGAAATCTTCTGTATATGACCCTCTAGAATTTATTTTTGAATAGGCCAACTAAGGTTGGGAGTGCGGATAAAAGTGGAAATGTTGTACGAACTACTTTTGGCCCAAAAAGTGACATCAGAGCAGAGAAAGGAAAAGAGGTAGGACAAGCTATTGATATTTGTGTATTACATTTCAGTGCCTGTAACAGGGAATATGCATAAGATTATGAGAGTTCAACCAACCAACTCATGCCTTTTCACTTTCTATTTCTTAAACAGTCTTCAAGAAAAATAGAGGAAAAATCTAATGGAAAAGAAGTAGAAAGAATGCGTCTTCAATCAAAAGTAAAGGTAAAAGTGCACTCTTTCATGTTCCAAAATGTTTTCCTAGAAATGACTAGCATTTCCTACATCTTGCCTTTGGTTTCACTTATGTGTGTCTGCATATCTAGTGTACTAGGAAAAATGCCAGAAACACCCTCTTTTGAATACATTCCCTGCTGGTAACTGATATTTATTGGAAATCACAAAACCTTGTGAGTGCTACTTATTAAAGAAACTTCGCTTATGTATGGAGTTAATAGTTTTTAAGAAAATTTAACTAAATAATAAAGTATGTGTTAAACAATGTATTCCAACACTCATGATGATAAGGTAGTAAATGGCATTGCTATTTTAATCCATAAATGGCTTGTCTGAACTCTGTATGCATCAAACACAGGAGGAAAAAAAAGAGACAGAGATGACAAGGTTAAAACATAATGTCAAAGGCACATCCACACCAGCTCTTCACCGTGGTCAAAAAGTAGTAAAAAGTCGTCCAGAAAAGGTACAAGTTGTACATTTTATCTGATATATGTGCCCTACATAAATTGTAGTTTATGTTTGTCGGCAAACTGTTTTTTAAATTCTTACCTTCTTTTTCACCTTAGGGTAATGACTGATTATTTATTTTCTTTGTGTCTAATCTGTAAAGCAATGTGTAAAACAGCTACAATTGATTGCATTCTGTTTCTGGAGACACAACTATAAATTATTGAAATAATAAAACTTAACTTTTAATTGAAGTAAGCCGAAACTTGTGTTCCTCAACTTATAACTGGAGTCTGGTGATTGTTGACAAGAAAGGGAGATCTATGTGACCTAGTTGTTTTGTTTTGCTGTAAGCATGAACCTGTTTCTTGCCAAATGAGCAATGTGGTTGATGGTCATACTACAGATGATAATAAAAGTTCTTGTTTACATCATACATTCTAACATCATTTCTAGGATTACAGTATCATTAAGAATGAATGATACCAATGTTCGCTGGTATATTTTGTCAGGAATTAACCTCAACTATTTCCTGCCAAGCCATATGAGTAATGTTCTTAGGTTTCCTAAACTCAACAACACAGATCCACTCCGACAAAATCTAGGCATTGAAGATGGCTTCTGGTTTTTTTCCTTAAAGATATTTGTTGACCGCTGATTATGTTACACTAAATGAGTTTTGAGGCATGATTTGTATTTTACTTCGGAAAATTTTTGCTCGGATGCTATATAGTAGTGTGCCTTACTTTTCAGAGCTCTATTAATACTGCTAACGTGCGATATCAATTATTTATACACATCAATATGTACCAAAGGAAAAAAAAGGAGGGTGGGGGAATGCCAAATATGCGATTAAAGGAAGGCTTATTCCATTAAACTGTTATTTGTCATTTCAGGGTGATGCTAAAAGTAAAAGTTAGAATCCTCGGTGGCCCCACAAGTGATAAAGGTGAAGAAGAAGGAGCAAAGAGGTTAAATACCCCATTGTGTCAGGTAGATCTGTATGTTCAAAGGAAATGTTTGTTGAAACAGCTCAATGCTGTGATATTCATGTTGGTAAGCAACAGTGGAGCAACCTCATAGTTAAATGGGAGCTTATGAACATTATGAGGAAGGAGTAGGCATCATTTATTGATGATAATTTTCTTCCTTGCACCCCTCTAGGCATTGTGTTGATTAGGAAATAATATTGTATAATGTATGTAATGTAAGAAATGCAAATATCTGTTATTGGTTGCATCATTATTTTGCTTTATGTGGGTGATTGATATGGTTTTTAACGTGTTGTAGACCATGTATCCCTAAGAAGCTAAGGTGATATAAAAGTTGTCTAAAGTTCAACTCGCCCATCCCCCCCATTCACATGCAATGATGCAAGACTTTGTTACATTGGGAAACATGATTGAAGAATTTTCAGAACCAAGGAACAACACTAATTAAGTGGGTTACACAAAGCTGACTAATTTCAGTATCAAGTTTGAGATATGTTCTCTCCAATATACACTAATCAGAAATAAATATGGCTGGATATGCTACCTATACGAGGAAGAATTCTTGTGCTAGCAACTTGAAAATTTGAACTTGTACAATAGGCTCTCTCTCTTTCTACTTTTTGCCTTTTGTTTTTTTTTTTATTATCCTTTCTTTTTCTCTCCTTATTTTGTAGTTAGAGTTTACAAGAAAAAACCTGTATAACTGCGTACAGTTATGGAGTTGTCGGATAATACTTTTGGGTGTACACAAATGCATACATAAACAGAAAGGTACAATTATCACTGAGAAGTTAAAACCGCACAACCTTTATAAACAGAGGAAACTTGCAGAAATAATTGTAAGCGGGAATTCAATTTATGAATGTTTTCTGACTATGCAGACAAGATAGTAATGTCAAATTTGTCGTGTATTTTGCAGAGGCAAATCTAATTGTTTTGATGAATAAAATCATTGAATTCATTTGTCCTTTGTATATACGTTGCTCTATTAGTTCATGCGCGTGGTCAGTTTACTTTTTTAGCAAGGCCAAGTCAGCTTCTTTGGTGTCATATCTCTGATAAATAAAAGAAAATCCTTTCGTCGAACTTTCAAATACAATAGAAAATGAGAAGAAACACAGCACGTTATGGACTTCTGGTTGATAACAAAAGAATCCAAGATCTATATATACACGTGAGACTTAAAATGCTCAAGAACAAAAATTCTCTGTACAAGTGACACGTACATTCAGCGGTTAAAATTTTGGAAAATTGTTGATACTACAAGAATGGTTTTAGCTTCCGAATTTGACCGTATCAATGCAAAAGCGCACACTGCCCTCATAGTATTTCCGAACCTCCAATGGTTAGCACTCTGCAGCACAAGATCCTCTCACCACAAACTGGGATCTATCTCATTCATATTTTGAATGAAACAAAGAGAGTAGTGTTATCATTTCGATGACATGCAATGTTAAACCTCCAAAGTCCTTTGTGCTGGTACCTCTGCAGACTATTACAGCGTTATACTTAATTTACCTTAGGTGTCTTCCTCTTCTGCATGTTACGAGCAATCTCAATGCATGCTTGATCAACCATTCCCAGAAAATCCTTAACTATGACAAATAGATAAAGAGGGTGTTCTACAGTGTCTTTTGAAGCTCCTCCTTGATAATAATCTGTTGTTCTTTTCACAATTTGCATCACCCTTGTTTGCTCTTCCCTCACTAATCTCAATTCTTCCTCAGCATTTTCAAGAAAAAAGTTCATTTCTCTCCCAAAGTTCCCTCCCATATCATCTCCACACTGGGAAACAAGTTCTCGAATCTCAACAATCCTTGCCGAGAGCGCTGAGATTGAACCAACAAAACTTTTGTAATCTGTAACCGCAGCTTTCTTCACGTTGGAAAACTCAGAACTGATCCCTCCCACAACTGGCAATCCTAGTGTTATGTATTCCCTTTGTCTTTGTTCATTTGAAGCAGAAGAGTTTTGAGACGCTCCACTGCTGTTACTGTTCATGCTGCTACTACGACTCAAACTGTGATTGCGGTTAAGAACAGCACGTTTTCCTTCAGAACGAACAACTTCTTCAACCACAAAGTGAAGCAATGTGGTTTTTCCATCAGTGCTCTTCACATCAGAGAGCTTTCTTAGAGAAGCCAAGTTGAAAGCTTGAGCATTACCCCTCTGAGTGCCTGCGTTCATGCGATTGCCAGCCTTAAGCACTGCTTCAAGAAGCTTCACAAACATTCCTTGGTTTCGAAGCTCCTTGCACCCCATCTCAAGGGTCTGCAGAAACTCCTTGATTTCTTGAATCTCGGAGTCATAATTCAACCTGAATAGCAAGGCGTTCAATCGCTTGAATGCTGAAGGAACAGCTTTGAGGATGTGACGTAGGAAAGATTCGGCTTCAGCAAGTTTTGAAGGGTCTCCTTCATATGCAAGTACAAGTGATTGCTCTTCTTCCGTTGGGGCTACTCTACCAAGCTTTTCAATGGTTTCTATGTTAAGGCCTTGACCATCAATGAGCGCGTCAATGATCTCTTTACGAGAGACTGTCAGAGATTTCAAAACAATAGCAATATTTTGTGATTTTCTTGGGTCAAGAAGGAAGGCATTTGATGATGGAGCGAAAGCATCCCTGCTAGAACTCGTCGAGTTATTTTCTTTGGGGACATCGTCATTTGGGTTGGTGGGGACTATCCCGAAGAGAGCTTCCATAAGATCATCATCAACCCTGTAGTTCAATAACTCATCAACCAATGCTAAAATGGAGGAATCAAAATTTAGATATTTATAAAATCTAGTATTCTAGGATTACCTGAAAGAACCACGGTCTAATTTGTCCCACACCATAGAGTGATCAAGGTTGGTAGTCACCTTATCCCAATGTAATGGCTTAAGTTTTACCTCAGGTGAAGTGTCTCCTTGCTTACTTGTGGCGCCTGCTGTTCTTTCAACAGGAGTAGGTGGCGGTTTTGATGACGACTTCAAACCACTTGCCTTTGGTGGAGGAGGTGGTGGTGCCGGACTCTTTCTAGGAGGGATTGGTGGAGGAGGAGGAGGAGGAGCTGCTACTGATGAGTTCATGTTTTTTGGAATGGGAGGAGGAGGAGGAGGTGGTGGAGGTGGTGGTGCTGATGCTGGTATTGCAGCTTCATTCTTTTTGTCAGGTACTTTTGGAGGGGCTATTGGTGTTGCAGAATTTGTAAAGTTTGGAATTGATGAGAAAAAAGTGGAGATTGGTTTTGGTGATGAAGGGGTAAAGGAAGGAGAAGATGGTTGTGTAGGAGAGCCTCCAAGTGATGAAGGAACAGTGGGAGGAGGAGCAGGAGGTGGAATTCTCATGATGGTGTAGGACTCTTCTGGAAGAAATATGTTCATGTGGGAAGTTGAAGATCTCTCTCTAAGAAGAGGAGTTTCTTGAATGGATTCACTTCTTTTCCCTGGATTTCCCTCATGATCATCTTCTTTATCTTTGGGACTATCCAACACCTCCCTTTGGAAATCCTTTTCTGGCATTTTCTTACCTTCAAGTTTTCTCCAATAAATAACATCCAAACCATCCTCATCAAGGATCAGCCCCTTCACGTTTCCTTCCATTCTCTCAAACACCTCTATCTGAGGTGCAACACTCCTATCTACACCAGAAGCAGCGTTCTTTGTTGTCTCCTTTCTCTTCCTTGTTCTGAAGCACCTTCTGACCAAGAAGAAAACCAAGCCAGAAACAACAAGAGTGCTTGCTGCAGTTGCAGCCACTGCTGTTCCTACCTTACTGTTTGATGAAGAGGCTTTTGTTGCAGCCACTGGTCCTGATGACGGCGCTGATGCCTGTGGCTTTGGCGGCGGCTCAGGAGGTTGGATTGAAAGGGGTGGTTCTGAAGTTTGTATTGGATAAAATGTTTCAATGTTCTGAGGAGAATTGATCTGGCAATAGCAGGTTGGTATCACAAGGCCTTGCAAAACAACAAGGCTCACAAGAAGAACAAACATCATGTTCAAAGACACCAATACTGAGGAACAAAGATTACAATTTTGCAAACACAATAAGGTTTCCACAAAATCAGCTATTGTACTTCTTCTGCTTGATGATCATTGCAAGTTTTGTCCTTCATTGTCTTGTGCTATTGGTTTTGCTAGCTGAAAATTTCAATAGAAGTAAGCAAGTTAAATATTATAACCCTTCCAGATGCATTCCAATAACACATGGCAATGACCAAAATGACCCTCACCCTTGGAATCAGTAAATGGTGCAGTTTAGGATGGTTTAGTCATTTAGCACTTCCATTAAAGATTTGGTCATGCTTTTGAAATGCCAAGTGGAAACTGATTTACAAAGTCAAACATTCTTGTTAAGGTACATGTTTGAAATGGTACAATGATTCAAAAGGTTTTCAAATCCCATAAATGTGTCATTACAGTAATCTTAAAAGTTTGACTTGTCTTTTTTACAAAACGTGATTATGAAACACTAGCAGCCTTTCATAAAGTATTGATTTAAAGGCTCAAAAATAAGGATAAATACCAATTCCACTGTAAAGCCTTTTGTTGCAGGATTAGTTGACTCAAGAGCCTCACCAAATTTTGTTGACTTCATGGTCTTGCTAAGGCCAACCCCATCTTGAATATTCAGTATTGAAGAGAGTGGCCTAACAATAAGGTGCAGTGGTTGAACAATGTAAATAGGGTGGCATACATTAAGACTATATATATATATTAAGAAAGAATATGAAGGTCAACTTTTAAGGTATGATTGAAAAACAAAATATATTAATGCCCTCCAATTTAGCAGCTATTAATGGGTAAAATTATGATCTTCTTAGAATAATTCGTCTAAGTCAAGGATTATGTTTAATAAGAGTATCTTTAAGAGTAACTTATTTTTCTTTAACTTTAAGTAATTCATATACATGAGATCCATAGTATAATAGTATTTTTATTTCTAAGCCATTCTTCTAAGCAATTTTTACCGGAAATTATCTAAGCATCATAATTAAGATATTGAGATATTATAATTAGATTTGACCGTTTAATAACATTAGATATTATGTTGTATAAAAATTCACTTCTATATTTATTAAATATAATGTATGGTCAAACTATTAAGTATAAAATTAGAAAAAAATTAGTTTATAGATATTATTTTGATATATATCAATTTTTTTGGAATATTTTATACAAACTAAACGTTTTTAACAAAATTGTTAAGGATGCCAAATATAAAATTATATTAAAACATTTGTTACATTTATTAAAGTCATTCATTAAAACTTTAATGGTTAGGGTGAAAAGTATATATTGTTAACAAAGAAGAAATATCATTTTCTATTTTTACAATAATAAATCTTAATGAGTTATTTTATATATATATATATATATATATATATATATATATATATATATTATCAATTCATAAATTTGTTATATTTAGTAAATATCATCATTAATATATTACAAATAAAATTTCCCAAAAACAGTGAATGCCATTTTTACTAAATATAATACGTAATCAATTATCAAATATAAAATTAATTGATCGACTTTTATATATGTTTTTATATCTATAAATTTATTAATATTATATTAATTATTAATAATAATCGTATCAATATGTTTGAAACTTTTATTTTGAAGATATATTTCATAACCTAAGTTTGTAAGACATAATACAAATAATAAAGAGATAACATATGTTCACACGAGTAAAAAATCTTTCAATAACCTTTTTAGAATAGAAAATCAAATCTAACAGATTACTTTTATGATATTATCTTAAGGATAATGTGTATCAAATTTTACATAATTTAATTTTTATAGCTATGTTATCTAATAATAAATGTTTAAATATTTTGAAATATCATATAAATTAAATCAAGCAATGTAATAAACTTATAATTTTGTATACATGATGTAATTGATAAGAATATGAAATTCAAATGTTGGATTGCTTAATTTGAATTCTATGAAAAAAATATTGAATGGGTAGTTTAAATAACTTTTTACATATAGTGTAAACAAATTTGGTACTAAGATATGTAACATAATTCATTTGATTTAACATTCAATATTTAGGGGGTATAATTGTTTTTTTCACTTTTCTTGTGATTTTCTCTAATTAGGTTTGAAATTTTCCCTTAAAGAAAAATCGCAAAGAAACACACATACAATATGATATAAAATATTTACACTATCCTCAAAATTTGAAATCATCATTAATATGATATATACCTCAATATACATACATACACACACCCTCTAATGCCTAGCAATAGCTATGGAGTTTCATAATTGATATTAACCCCAATAATCTCAATACTTAGCATATGAACAAGGGATCCATAATTTCCTTTGTTAGTTTAGTGTTAAGTCCAAATTGATTTTAAACTTCCTCTTTGGATGTCTATTGCTAAATGTTACACTTCTGGATTTAAGCATTGAAGATCACCACAAGTTGTGTTATTTAGACTTGTGCCATTATAGAGGTCCCTTAGAATCTTACTAACCTACCAAAACATGTAATTGCATACTTAATAAAGTCAAATACATCATATGACCAATAATCCCATATTAAAAAATCCTAATCAAACATCAAAGATTTATCATCTATAAAACCTATCAAACAATCACATTATGAACTTCATAAGGAGAAGAAGAAAAATGATTACGAAACAATAATATAGGTGAGGGAAAACTTACCTTGGAATTGATATATATAAACACATTTTGTGTCTCTAATCATTTTTTCCTTCTTCTTTCTTCTGCTTTATCTTTACTTTCGATACAATGAGAAGCATCTCAAAGTCTAAATTTACTTGTCATTCTTCTTAATCTTAAAGAAGAACAAAATAGAATAATAAAGAAGACAATTCAAACAAATAAAAATTCATTGTCAACTTTCAATTTTGGAAATTTTCTTAATCTTGATTTTATTTCTTTATATTTATATTTTATTTCAGATAATATGGAATATTTTATTTTCATTATTAATCTTGAAATATACTTTTTTATTTTTTAAACTGATTCAAATCTTAATAATCGTAAATTTAATGTGATTCGCATAAAAGACGATAATTTATCATTTCGATGAGTTGAATGAGAATAAAAAGTTAATAGTACATAATTGTTGGGTTAAATCAAAAGACAAGTGAAGAATAACTTTTTTTTAAGTGCTCATGTGAATGGTAAATAACTTATAACTTTTAATGTTCGGTAACATGTAGGATTAAATAATATAAATTTATCCTCTTTTTCTTTCTATCATCTACGATTATTAAATAGCTTTTTAGTATTTATGTAATCATTAAATAAATTTTAATGTTAAAGATTCACAAACTATTATAGTGCATAAATTTTGTATTAAATAACTTTTAATTTTAAAGATTCGCAAATAATTGTAGTATATAAATTTAACCATTTTTACCCTTTGATACAGATACTAGTCTATACGTGTATTGAACACGGTGACGTATTTATTTGAAGTGTAAAGAATGAAAGTTAAGTGCAAATTATTTCCTTAGATTGTTTATATAATTGAATTGACTTTAATAGTATAATAAATTATCTTAAATGTATTCTATATTATAATAAGAAAGTAAAAATTAATTAGAAAAAAAATATGCATATCATTGAAATTATAATTAGTTTAGAAATACTATATAAAAACATTATCTTTCTCCATCGCAATTTCGTTTTATTTAAATATTTCTTTCACAAAATACTTACTTATGAATTTGGAAAGACAAAATAATAAAATACAAAGATTGATTAAATAAACACTACCAAATAATTTTTATAATATATTTTATATTAGAGAATGCAAATAAAAAATAAACAATATGAAAAAAAATAAGTTATATGCTTTTAAGTACTTTCATATCATTCAAATTTTAATGAGTCTAAGAACACTTTATAGGTCTCAACATTGCTTTTTATTCTCCATATTAATTTGACATAGAGTGATGACAAAATTATGAACTTGTGAAATATGACTACTTGAAACAAAATAATATAATAATTATATTTTATTTTAAGATATATTAAATTGAATAAATTATAATAAATATATTATTTATTCAATGTGATATTTAAAATATTTTAATAATATCTTATTTAAATTAAATATTTTAAATATTTCTTGAAATTTAATATTTTATATCATGTTTTATAGCTTATCATTTTCAACCGCGATAAGTATTTTTAAATTTTTTCTTCTTCATTTTACTATAAACAAAATAACATACAGTGGTTATGAATAAACACAAATATTAAAAACTACAAATCAACATGTGATAGTGATTCTTGTGGACTTATATTAATAGTCATTGCATATAATAATGTCAAATTTACATATTTTGACCGGTTTATTCATCCATTAACTTGCATGTCTTTAATTTTGTGAGTATAAATGGATATATTATTGAAAATGGGCGAGTTATATATGTATGAAAATATGAGTATATCTATATGTAGAGAACTTAGGACTAGGACTTGTATAGGAATAGTATTTTCCAGGTGCAAGGAATGTTTTGGTAGGAATGCTTGACCAATAAAATTTTTAAGAAGGGAACCATAAAGAAGTAACAACGGAATATGCTGGAATGTTCTCCGTCTGTATCTTTGGCTCCCCATTTCATGTCAGTAGTATTATGCTTATTTGATGTTGTATGTTTTGGAGATACCAAAAACTTTGTTTTGAATTGGGGCTTGGGAAAATAATGTAGGATTTGCCATGTCTTTTGTGATGAGCATGTATAGTACCAATAATTTTAGTATAGATTTTTTTTTTTTTTATTTTGTTGGGACCGTTTAAGTAATAGGTTGTGATAATTTCATTATTTTCATTTTATTTATATTCATTATTGTCGACAAAGAAATAGTCATTGCAAAATATAAAGAAATAAAAAATTGTCTTCTTTAAGGACAACTCTAAATTTAAAAGCATGAGATTCATCCTTGGAACATATATATTTTTTTCTACATGTTTAATATTTTTTATAACTATTACTCTAATGATATTTGTAAGCTCATTCACAATCAACATGATGTCATTATATAAATCACCATCATGTTTCTAAAAAACATTATTCAAACCCAATTTTTTTTAAAATAGCTTGTGATTTTGGAAGATGAAAGCATCTTATGTCTTTTAAAAACTTTATTGTAAATCATTTCATTTAAATTTTATTATTTTTATTTAATTGACATGAAGAATTTGAACTAAAGTATTATTATTTTTCTTTCTAATGTTGGTACAATAGACAAAATGAATTTGTTGATTTTTCTTAAGTGCTTCCAAAGTTGGTGTAAGAAACTAACTCTTTCTTTACAAAAACATGATATTTGTCAAATTTGATATTGGTTCAAGGTGGGAAAAGGTGACCAAATTGAGAATAGAATCACTTGTATTGACTGAAAGATCTTTTAAAATTTCAACAACATATTTAATGCTTTGACTCTTTTGTTTTGGATTGTGTTTTCTAATTTAAGTATCTATTTTTCAAATTGATGTATGTTATTTGTATTTGGATTACCTTAGAAAGTTATTGTCATGATATCTATAAATTCATCTCAGAAGCTTCCTCAAAGAACCACAATTTTTCTCTAAATGGTTCATTTAAGCTATTTAGATTTTTGGATCTCATAATATTTTTTAAAATCTTACTCAATGCAATACTTATTTGACATTAGAGTGTCATTTCAAATAATTAACTTTGTATCTTAACTTGAACAGTAATTTATCACTAATGAAATACAAAACCAATAATACGTCGTCATAAAAAAAAGTGAAGCAGTTCCACTTAAAATAAATTCAGAACTATATGAACTTCAAGTATTAGAACTACTAACAAAGTATTTCATATATTACCACGTATAAGTTTGACATAGAAGAATTATGTAGGTCCGATCCTTTGATTCATGTGTGTTATGACTTAATTCATTATCCATAAACCTATTTTGATATTCATTATTCTGTGAGGGGATATGACAAATTTGAAAATTTCTTAAGACTAGGCTTGTGACATAAAATTAAAACATATTTTTAATTCTTGTTGCATAAATATTTCTAACATCATCATCTTTCAAATGCAAATCTACCAAAATCATAAAATACAAAATGTACTTTTTCTTACCATAATGAAAAAATAATTAAAATGTATTTTTAAAGCATAATGACAACAAATAAAAATATCCAACATTCTAACAAGCTTTGTTATCTCATATTGAATTTTATTTGCTAATAACTTTTAAGTTTTTTCCTAAACTACTTGAAGTCTCAAGCTTAAATTTTAGATCAATAATGTAGGAAATAGTTTACATAATTGAAATCCAAAATCCTAATTCACTGAATTCTACAAGTGTAATTTATTTTTTTTATAAATATTAATGAAAGTTTCTTTCTTACTAAAATCGATCATGTTTAATTTTAGTTAACATTATTGATTGTTGATGATAGGCTAGAGTTGTTTCTCAACCAGCATTAGTTCAAATTTTGTTGGTTAACGTTAACTGTGCATACGTTTCTCAGTTTGTCAATTAAGGTAGTTTGTGAATTAAGGTAATTTCTAGTTGATTTCACATAGTTTTTTTTTTTTTTTTCCAATCCATATCAATTAGAGTTATTGTTTGGATTTCTAGCCAAGCTTGGAAATAATACTTTTAATCGATGTTGATTATTTCTTTTTGTTTGTATTGATGTTAAAAAGAGTTATTCTTTTGTTTACATTGCTAGGATTATTTAGTTGTCCTTATTATTGTACGCCAATATTATTTCTGGATAGACAATAGTCAAAGTCTTCTTTATTAGACTTTATTAATACCGATAAGACTATTTTATGACACTTACAAACTAAATTTTCTAGATTGATGTTTATCATGTTATTCCTGGCTAATAATTTATTAATATTTCTTTTATAATATTAACTAGGAAAAATTTTAAATAACATTAACTAAGATTATTAACTTTTGCCAATATTAGTTAGGATAATTTTTAGTTGACACCAATTAAAAAATTGATTAAAAATGATTCACTACAAGAAAAAATCTGTTTAGACGTCAATTTTTTAGTTATCAAATAAAATGATTACTGATTGTGACAAAAATAATCACCAAATTAGGTTTTGATTGCTAAACAACTACAAAATAAAAATAATAATTAAATTTAGTGATCAATTAAGTCAAGATAATTGATATCTAACATTAGCTACCAAAGTTTTAGCCGCTTATACCATTAGATTCTAAATTAGTCTCTAACTTAATAGTATAAGTGACTAAAATCTTGATAGCTAATATCAGATACCAATTTAGAATCTAATGGTATAAATAACTAAAATCTTGGTAGCTTTAGATTTTAATTAGCTTGACTTAATTTGTCACTAAATTCAATAATTACTTTTATTTTGTAGTTATTTAGCAACCAAAATCTAATTTGATAATTATTTTAATCACCATTAACAATCCTTTTATTTGGTAGCTAAAAATTAGTGTCTAAATAGTTTTTTTTTTGTAATTATTCAATAAATGATATTGTAAAATATAACTTCAAACAATGTCAATTTAAATAATTTTGATAATCTCAACATATGTTAATGAAACAAAAACTCTCAATATCACTTAAAAAATTGTTGACAAACTTTGACGGTAACATATCATTGAAGATAAAAAAAAGTATTGATATTTATATTTTAAAATTATTGGCAAACATTTAATATTGAAATAATTTTTTTGCATTTAGTGATAATTGAAATATTTTACGAAAGGAAAATAATTAAAATTCAGTAAATCATAATTTTTTTTATAAAAATAAAATATTTAAAAAATAAAATAAGATCACATTCAAATTCAACGAACTTAATTATTTTAAAAATGATAAAATTCTATATTTAAATATAAGATTAATGTATTCAAATTATATTAATTTAAATTTAAATTAAATTATCAAAAGTAGTTAAAAGATGAAAAACTATTATATGTAAAGAATATGAAAGTATTTACTATGTATTGTAATTTGAAAGTAAAACAACAAAAGTCTTAATAACGTACATGCTTTGTTTTAGAAGAATTTTGTTTATATTATTTTGTATGTCTATTTTATATTAAATGGTAATTTGATAGTAAAATATTATATTACAATTATATTTAATTTTTTATTTTAATCTATTTATACTTGTACTTTGATATTAAATCATTATATTACAATCACACTAAGTTCTTTATTAATTCGTATTATATTAAATGGTAATTTAATAAAATAATATTATATTATAGTTATATTAATTTTTTATAATCTATTTATATTAAATGATAATTTGATAAAATAATATTATATTGCAATTACAGTTAAACTTTGATTGATTACAATCTATTTATATTAAATGATAATTTAATATAATAATATATAAAAATATTAATATCAGTTTTAATATATTTTAGCCTAATTAAATTAAATTTTAGAAAGTTATCAAATCATAATGAGAAAATGAAAAAGTGTTGTGTACATAGAATATGAAAGCATTTACTGTCATATTTGGGAACTAGAAAATCAAAAACCTTAATAAGTGTTCCATTCTTTTAAGAAGAACTTATTTATATTATTCTTGTATACTTTTTATTAAATGGTAATTTAGTAGTAGAATAATAAATTATAATCACGTTCAATCTTTTTTTTATTATAAATTACAATTTATAAAGAATAATTTGGTAACAAAATATTACATTACAATCATGTTTATTATTTTTATTAATTATTTATATGACAGAATAATTTGATAGTAAAATGTTATATAACCGTTATTTTTTTAATATAATATATATTAACTAATAATTTAATAACCTAATACTTTATACCCTTCAAATTTTTGAAAGACTACATTTTTAAAAGTTATATTTATTTATTCTAGATGGTGACCTCCAAACAAACAAAAGAGAAATTAAAAGAAATTAATATGCTTTTTCCTCAACCGATCTTTTAGTTTTGCTTTGATTGGTTGGATTACAAGGAATAATTCATTTGCATATTTTTCTACAAATTGAATCGTGTGTTGAAAGTGTTATCAGGTATTTTTTTTTCAAAGGTAATTTTATTCTAGAAGATGAACATGGCTTTATTTTCACTCAACATATCACTTTTCCAATTTTTCCTTTCTTGATTAATTTAAATGAATCTTTTACTTTTGCAAAGTGATTCGCAGGGTGAGAGTGCAACACAATTTCTATTGACGAGTCCGATATAAGAAAAAGAAAATGAGTATGAAATTTACTTGTAAAAGAAAAAGTTCCCTCACTTTGCATATCCATATATTTAGGTTTTTCAACCCTATTTTTTTTTTATGTTTGTTAAATATGAGAACAGTGTATTGAAATTTAATGAATAAATAATTAACTTTGGGAGTTGGCCTAAAAGTTTGGCAAAACAATGAGAAGTTTAATTACGCCTAACTAAATATCCTGTGGTCAGAAAATGAGTTTGGTACTCTAACACTTAAAGGAGTTATTGTTCAGTTGTGCTAGGTTTTAGTTCATAATTCAAATGAATCAGAGGGTTCAATATAACTTTATTTAATGAAATTTACATAAGATTAATCTATTAATAAATATTGTATTGAGAACAATTCAACTAGGAACATGATGTTAGTATTAATACTTCCTGCATTCGGAAATTCTAAGTGTTTTTTACTTGTTTTCTTTATTTTAAAATCATTGTCATTTATAGAATTTAATGTCCGACAAACTTTTTTTTTTTCTCAATCTTATCATCATAGGAATAATAAAACTATACACTAGTAAATAATATATTGATTTATGTAAATTAATTTTAAAAAACAATGGTTTTGAAATGGTAAGACTAATGAGGATTAACTCATCTAGATTGAAATTAAAGGTGCATTTTAGACACAATCGTTAACTAGAATTGAAAATTATGATAAAATCAAATTCCAATAATTGGTTGTACAATAGTTCCAAGTTGGTGGATTAGTGATGACTCACTAGCTAATTTCATTCACAAATTAAACTTGCTTCAAATTTTCAAATTTTCCTTCATGATCTCTGCATCAACACCAAGTTAACAGGCTCACCAAAATATTATTAATGGATATCCCGACAAAGAAAAAGCTAGATTGACTTGAGGCTAAGGGATTCATTCAACTTTCTTTGTAAATTTAATGTTTAATTCAATTTCTAACATATTTAATTGGGTTCCTCACTATAAAAGTGTTATAAACTAAACCGAGTAGATAATAATGATTTACATTTGTTATCTACTTTTGGGTACTCAGTTTTGTGTCGTGTTGCATCTTATAATAGTGGAAGTATAATAAGCTACTACAATCTATACATAAATTAAATTGCATTTAGTGAGAGTTTAGCATCTTCATAAGAAAAAAAGTTACATCTTATACAGTGGTGTTATCATCCATGGTGTGAGTTTGCTAATTAAGAAGAAAGCTACCACTGTTTAGGATTGGATTTGAATATCTCAAGAACTATTTAAACCACTTTAATTATTTCTTGTTTAGGAATTTTTTATTTATTTTCTTGTTTATCTTCTGTACATGTTTGTAATTTTTCTGTAATTCATGGATTCAAACAAAAACACAACTCTTAGGTTAATGAGAAATGCTTTCATGATTTACAAGTGTGTTTATTGTTGTTTAATTGAATTGTTTAATTTAATTTCTGTTATTATTATCTAGTGATGGCAAATGAACTTTTTTTTGTTAGTATTGTTTGAATTCATTTTGGAAAATTCTTAAATTAACTGGGTATAGGTATGAGTATGGATAATACTCAATTTTTTACATTGAGTATGGGAAAGAGGATAAATATAAACATAATTTTTTACATTGAATATGGGAAAGAGGATAAATATGAACATATTTGTCATGTCCTCATACTTATCTCAATACTTATCTTCGTTCTTATAGTCGTCTCCATTTTAAATTACTACAACACATACTTTTAATTTGCTAAGTAATCTAAAAACCTTATATTAACTTTTATTTAGTCTTTGTTTTTGTAACTTATTTCTAGGTCATACATTTAATCATTTTTGTTCTTTTCTATAATTATTTGACCTTCATCTATCCAATTGTTATTTGATACTACTCTCATTTTATATTTGTATAATTTTATAATTTCTTGATATTTAACATTGAATACTTGATAATGTTATGTTTTCTTTGTTGTGTTTTTTACTTTTTATAAAAAATTAATTAATTAATATTTGGAGAAGTAAGGGGTGGGTGCATGCGTAGGTATGTGTATCCTTTTCCTCAATAGGATGAAAGTGTAACAAAAGATTCATACCTATTGGGTATGGCAATGGAGATAAGGATGACCCACAACCCTTTGGTCATATCTCTAGTTGATGTTAGCTCTCCAACATATTCTTCTATTGGAATAAACACGGAGATTCACCACCACTAAGGTATGAGTTGTCTCTATAAGATAAGATAAATCACTTTCAACTCAAAACCTTAAGACTATGTATTTATGAGTTTATATATATATATATATATATATATATATATATATATATATATATGTGTGTGTGTGTGTGTGTGT
>Ga0209700_100348_pt1 | contig 83887 bp, 39 predicted proteins | sample SiratroredBW_FD_187528 | JGI IMG/M metagenome (GOLD analysis project Ga0209700, IMG submission 187528) | Root nodule microbial communities of legume samples collected from California, USA - Siratro red BW (SPAdes) (version 2) | ecosystem: Host-associated > Plants > Roots > Nodule | place: USA... | reverse complement strand
AAAAAAAAATAAAAAAAAAAAAAAACACAACATTATCAAAGATTATATTAACGAAAAACATTAAAGATATTAAGACAACAATTCTACGTATGAAAACATAGAATAACACAAAACTATTAAAAATATTAAGACAATGATCCCCTACAAGAAACATAAACTAGATAGTCTAATGATAGAAAATCATAAACTATAGTCTTATATAACCATTGATAAGTATACAAGAAGCAACAATTTAAGCAAATCAAATTAGGAGCAATTTTCTAAGCTAATCCAACTAAACATATCTTAGTATATAATCTTTTGTGTTCTTAATAAGATGATTATGATTTGGAGTCCAATATTATAATTCTACCCTTTTCACTCCAAATTACGAAAGAGCAATACAACAACATCCTTTACCCTCACACGAAAAATTCATGAGCTTGAAGCAACATTTAAATTTGGATCTTAGTAAAGATTTTGTACACACAAAATTTTCATTTTAAACTATCTTAATACTCCTAAATTTCTCAAACTCAATGAAGACTCTTATAAAATGTATTTTAACATTAATTTGTTTAATTCTATCATGATTTTCTAAAAATATAACACTTTTACCATCAAAGATATATAATAACATATTTCTATACAATACTCAACTTTTCTATCACCCCTTTAAGCATAGAGTTTCATCTACACATGTTTGAATAGTAAATAAAGTCACTACAAATAAATTTCATCCATAATGATATAACAATTCTCTCATTCACATCTTTTCGCAATAACCTATTTATAAGATAAAGTTATGACATTTTTAACTTTTTTAATCATGTCGATGTTCTCATTTTAAGATATAATTGATATATTTGTCACATCATTTGTCACATAAATAAATATTTACTTATTAAGATAATTTTTCTGATTCTCTATATTTAAAGTCATCTTTACCAAAAAATTTCAATATCAAACAAAAAATTATTTCAAGAAATAAAACATAAGAATAAAAAAATCTAAAATATTATTGAAGATTACCTACACCTAGCACATAACACATATTACTCACTCTCTCTTTAGTTTAAGATGATTTTATATATAAATATAGGATAAGAATTTAACATGAATTTACATAATAGGATAAGAAAACCTAAAAGCAGTTAAGACCATCATCACCTAGAAGAAACATAAAATAGACAGTTCAACACTAAAACCCATAAACAATAACCCCACGCAGATGAAAAAATAATCATCTAAACTAACTATATTAGACAAGTTTGGTAGATGGTGTTACGTAATTTATATAAAATCATCATGATTGAGAGTCCAATATTACAATCACAAGTATACTTACCTGCTTCGATGGCATTTTTAGCAGCAATTACGAAGTCATTGACAAGCTTGAGGACTTCATCGGTTGTCACCCGACGAGGAGTTGCGTATCTATCAGCTGTTGCTTTATTGTTAGCAATATCCTTACGAAGTCGCTTATCTGTGCTAGATATGGGGGCTTCGCCATCTGGTTGGTATTCTACAATTGTATACATACACGTACAGATAAATTCATAATCACATAAACTACAGTTATGCTTGTAAAGGTAGATTTTGGGGAATAATATTTTTTAATAAAAAAATTGCTCATTTAACTTAGAGTTAAAAAGAATTAGGATGTTATAATATATAATAAGAGAAATATCATCAATATAGTCTTTCAAATTAACTATTTGGTGTGAGTGCTTTTTACAAAATATGTTGGCTTCTATAAATAAAATTTGAATGAATTTGAAGTAATAACAGTGGATTGGAAAAAATATGTTAAGTGTTGTATAGAAGAGCGGAGAGTATACCACAGGAAGAGACTCTTCCGGCATGCCAAAGTTGACAAAAGAAAATAGCTCCCTTTTCATGAACAGCGGTGACAATGGGTTTCCAAGCTTCCACCTGTTCTCTTGTCCAAATCCCAGGTGTGTTACGATACCTTTGATTTGGTGAAATCCAATCCAACAACGCATATGGGTAAGAAAAGTTACCGAACAATAGAAGATATAGGATGGGAGAAGAAATTAATCAGTGAAGAATATGTACCCCTGTGCTGTAGGAGACACCCCGGAGGCCTCCCCAATCAAGAAGCCACCCTTAGTTGCTCTCTGAGAATAATATAGGACACCATGCGGCTGAGGGACGAAGTTGTAAGACCTGGATCTTGTTAACGGTGCCAACACTATCCTACACCAGAACAAAATTCATGATTAACATGCATATATGCACACACATCACTAGACAAAAGAAGGTGAAGGCTACCTGTGGGATAGATTCAAATTTCCCATCTTGTATGGGGTGAGCAGTGCTATAACCTCTCTTTCATCCACTTTTTTGCTTTCTTCTTTCCTGCTCATGTCCATAATCCTCCCACTCACACCTCTACCATTTCAAAATTTACAATAGCACCGTCATTCCTTCACTCCCTTATAAATTTTATTAATATTATATTTTAATTAAATAACTTAATTTAATATATTATTATTATTTCAGTTGTTACAGGGAAGGTGTCAAAACATGTTATGAGAAGTCAAAGAATATCATATCAATCTGTATTTTAGTTTTTTAAAATTCTATTTTTTCTGATCATTATTTCACCTGTTATCCTCACCGACGTGTCTGGTTATAACACCTCATTTTTAATGTCACATCACTGGAAGGAAACCCGTTGAGATAATCTCTTTCCCAATTATATTTTTATTTTTATCAAAGACCACCCATCTTCATCGATATTCTCTTTGTCAATTGCCCAATGTCTGGCAAAGTAAATGAGATTAAAAATAATAATAATAATCGACGTTCCTTCACTGAATGTAACGTATCTTTTTGCATATCCCATTTTTTACTAAAGGCATACTGAGTTTTATCCTCCTACCCCATTTTTCAATCTCCATCTCTATAATTAAGTCAAATAATCAAATTATTTCATTCCTTTCTTTCTCACTATCCCACCGCTACTGCAGACTCCATTGCATTATCATTGTCGCAAAAGAAAAAAAAAAGGATAAGAATAAAAAAATTTCTCTTTAAAAAGTTTTTTCCAAAATTAATAAAATATGTTTCGGCAAGTTCTTTCCATAACATGTAAAATATATTGTGGAAAACTTCTTTAAGAAAACTTATTCTGAAAAATACATTATAGTATTATATAGGTTCTAAAAAACTTGTTCCATAATCCTGTTATGGATGTGAACATAAGGTAAGATATTTCTCTCTATTTTGTGAAATCTCATGTTATTCAATTCAAAGTGTAGACGGTTAGCTTTATAGCCATACAAGCATAAACAAAATAGACTAATTCCTATACCCATTAACTCCACATCTGAATTAGTGAGTAGTTTCCTAAATACATGACAACATATCCCTAAATAATAGCAACAGCAAATCATAATAATTAAAAAATAAAATAAAAAACTGAAACTAACATTTAATTGCTAACAATAGAAAGTATATTTCAAAATGCATTTTATGTATTTTAGAGATTTTATTCTTGAAATATTATTCTAAAAATTTTACCCTGATATGAAAAACGTCTTTCAGTGTTTCTTGAATTCCAGAAAGTATGTTCCATAAAATACTTTATACTAAGCTTAGTTAACAAAAATTCAAATAGCATATTTAAAATAAGATTGAAAACAAATTATATGAAGGATAAATAAAAATGAAAATATGAAAAAAAATTGAAAAGAAAATATTTACAAGACAATTTGTGATAAAGAAAAAGATATATTTTATTAGAGATAATATTTGAAATAAAATCTAAATAAATAAACTTATAAATAAATACATTTCTTCTCAATCAAAAATATTGCCCGTACATTTAATAAGATATACTTGTAAATTTTTATAAAAAAGAATTTTGATATATATGAATAAAATTGTACTGAACTGATCTAGTTACTACTATAAATCATTTATTATTATACCACTTGATGAAAAAATTGAGAATTGAACATCTATAAGATCTCATAATAATAAAATATGAGTAAAACAAAATTAAAGAATTGACATCATCTTCCATCTAAAAGCTCAAACAATTTAATTAACTTTTGTAATTTCATATAATGACATAAATCTAGTCCTGAAAATCATTAAGACGAGTCTTCTCAATTATGACTCGTAACATCGGTCTGTATCACAAATGAAACATAATAATATAACTTAATAATACACCTTAAATTTTATTGATACGAAAATATAACAAGTTTAATATCAATTTTTGCTGTAGTGGAGCTGAAAGAAAAACGAAATTGTAAATCCAAGATTATGACTTAAGGGAAGAGAAGAAATAATGAAAGAATGGTAGAAGAGCATAAAGGCTGAGAGAAAATCAAAGAAAGACCCATATTGATACTCTTAGTTTGAGAAACTATCAAATTAAAAGTGATTTCACTCCCGTCCATGAATATTCTAATACAATTATTAATATCACAACTCAAAATATAAAATTAGTATAAATGACAATTAAGATTGAAATAAATCTAATTAAATAAATTTTGATGGATTAATCATGGATTATAGTTTAAGAGAAATATAATTAAAACGTTTGAATGTACAGTCTCTTCTTCTGCCTCATATTTTTGCTTTGGTCTCCCACCTTGGGACCGTCCTCCACGTGTTGAGCATGCCTTTCCCAGCTCAGCAATATTGGGTGTATGTTACATGCTTCCTGTTGTTGGCTGGAGAATTTGGTGAGGAGAAGGAGATGTAAATATAAGAAATGTGGCCCATTAGACTAGGAAATCAGCATACCGGTAGATAGTGAAAGTTCCTCCAGAACAGTGGCCTTCTCTCGGAGCTTGATTGAGGGTAGGGATTACTCTACCCATAAACGCAAACTGAGACCCTTATGCTGGTAAGGAAATTCTACTTCCAGACCTCCGATGTGGTAAGCATTTTTAGGTTTAGGGTTAGGGTCTGTTGCAGATACCATTATTTTTTTCTTTGCCATTCACTTCACATTTCTTCTGGACTGTTTATTCATTAAAAAAGAAGTGAGTTTCCCCTTTGTATGGAATAGATGTCATAAATTGGGGGAAGCGGAATCTAAAGAATCTACGATCTAGTTGAGAGGGCGGAAGGTGAGATCTGATAAAGAGAAGAGAAGAATGCACTTGAGCGAAAACGAAGGGATAGAGGGGAAGGCCTTCGTGGTGACGGGTGGACTCGGATTCGTAGGGTCTGCTCTCTGCTTGGAGCTCGTCCGAAGAGGTGCCAGAGAGGTTCGAGCCTTTGACCTCCGCCCCTCTTCTCCTTTTTCCCCTGCTCTCCGGGATAAGGGAGTCCGCTGCATCCAAGGTTAGCTTAGCTTCAATTTCCATTTCTATTATTTATTTAAGTCACAACTTAAACCTAACTCTCTATTTCTATGTTTATCTGCAAAGGTGATGTTTGCCGCAAAGAAGACGTGGAAAGGGCCCTCCGCGGTGCCGATTGTGTTTTCCACCTTGCGGCCTTTGGAATGTCAGGTAAAGAGATGCTCCAGTTTGGTCGTGTTGATGAAGTCAACATAAATGGGACCTGCCATGTTCTCGATGCTTGTCTCGACCTCGGCATAACAAGGCTTGTCTATTGTAGCACTTACAATGTTGTCTTCGGTGGTCAACAGATCATGAATGGGAATGAGGCTTTGCCTTATTTCCCAATTGACCAGCATGCCGATCCATATGGGCGTAGTAAATCAATTGCTGAGCAGTTGGTTCTAAAGAACAATGCCCGTCCTCTCAAGTACGTATGTAATTCTTTTGAGTTCGTTCCTACACGTATGCTCTGCTTACTAACTAGTAACTACTTTTTCCTCCTCCAGAAACCAATCCGGAAATCGTCTTTACACTTGTGCTGTTCGTCCAGCTGCAATCTACGGACCGGCAGAAGACAGGCACCTTCCAAGGATCGTAACCATGGCAAAGTTGGGTCTCCTTTTGTTCAGAATTGGCGACCAAACTGTAAAATCAGATTGGCTTTTTGTGGATAACCTTGTCCTTGCTCTTATATTGGCCAGCATGGGACTTTTGGATGACAATCATAGCCAGGCAAAACTCCCTGTAGCTGCTGGCCAGGCCTACTTTATATCTGATGGTAATCCATGATTCTTTTTCTTTCTTTCTTAGTTTTTCTCCTAACATATATATATATATAACTATTCCGATTGTTGCTGAGTGAGTTTTCTTTTTTCAGGTTCACCGGTCAATTCTTTTGAATTCCTAAAGCCTCTACTTAGGAGTTTGGATTATGAACTACCAAAGACTTCCCTACCTGTCGATCGGGCTCTTGTTCTTGGGAAGATTTGCTGGGCTGTTTATACAATCCTATATCCATGGCTCAATCGGTGGTGGCTTCCACAGCCATTCATCCTTCCCTCTGAAGTACACAAGGTCTGTCAGTTAGTCTGTCCTTTTCTCTAATTCTAGCTAGTTTAATAGTTGGAACCTCCTTAGGTTGCATCCTTGACCATTAGTAGCCCCTGCGCTTTAAATGAGCAGGATGGATGCATAGATCAATTATGTATGCCATGATTTGGGAATGTTGTATTATCTACTTCCGTATTTGTTTTTTGGACAGGTGGGGGTCACCCATTATTTCTCTTATCTTAAAGCCAAAGAGGAGATTGGCTATGTTCCCATGGTGACCTCGCGGGAGGGGATGGCTTTGACCATATCTTACTGGCAACAGAGGAAAAGGACGGCTCTGGATGGACCCACGATCTACGCGTGGTTGTTTTGTGTCATTGGAATGATCTCACTCTTTTGCGGTGCTTTCTTACCTGACATAGGGATCGTGTTCCTTCTCAGAGCTACATGTCTATTTGTCTTTCGATCAATGTGGGTGACAAGGCTGGTGTTTCTTCTGGCTACAACTGCACATATTGCTGAGGCCATTTATGCTTGGTACCTGGCTCAAAGGGTAGATCCTGCCAATGCAAGAGGATGGTTTTGGCAAACTTTTGCACTTGGGATGTTTTCGTTGCGCTTCCTTTTGAAAAGAGCGAGGACATAAGTATTGAGGCTCATGCTTTTGCAGATTACTTGTACGATTACAGTACATGTTAGGAAATCAATTCTCTTTTTCTGTAGACTGCATGCCAATAAATTCAACTATTTAAGTGCTAGGAAATTTTCAAGACGCTAGAGAATCACTACGGGTTTTCTTTGTTCGTTGTGGAATGTACTTGGGCTGTATTAAGATTTTTTGGTAAGGTAAAGATTGAGGCAGAGGCTTAGAACTAATTTAAATAATGTTATGGACAGTGAAATAAACTAATTTAAATAACACTTTAAAGACTAAGAAAAAGATAGTTATTTTATTAGAGACAAACAAATAATTTATTAGAAATCAAATATATATTTAAGAAAAAAAGTAAAAAAAAAAAAAAAATAAAAAAAAAAAAAAAACTGTGAATTCAGTTCAAATGACCCAACATGTAAAAGATAAAATAGAAGTATGGGAGAAAGAAAGAATAGAAATGCCGTGGATGTTAAATTGGTTTAAATTTTGGAAATCAAGTACAAAATGCCAATAACAATAATCTAACGTAAAAAAAAATACTTAAATATATTTTTATCCGTTGTAAGTATAACTGATTTTGATTTTAGTTTCTTATCAAATTTGTAAGCATTTTTAGTATTTTTGTTTTCAACACGGTAAGTCTTTTTTTATTTTTTTTATAATTTTTTTATTGACTGACTAATTATCAAGTTCATTAAAAAAACAAAAAAGTTAGTGTCGGCATGAAGAAAATGAGGTGAAATGCTAAGACTTTATTTGGTAGGGGTGAAAGAAGGTAGGTAGTGTGATTTTGTAAAAGAAAAATAGGGTAGAATATTTTCAATACAACAACTATTTTTAATTTTGTTTAACCTAGTTTTCATAAGTGTGCGTATTTTGTTAATATATATGTATTAAACTTTTATTGCATTTTGTTGAGAGTGTAATTAAATGTCTATATGTCTATTATGACATATAAGTACGTGTGCTTTTAAACAAAAACTATTATGTATATTAACTTATATTATTTACTATTAAAATATTGGAGAATTTCTATAAGGGTTAGAAATCCAAAAATGGAGGTGAAGGGAAACGATATGATACATAGTAGCAAATAATCATGTTCAAAGACTTGTTTTGTTATAAAATAGGGGAATGAGTTTGATAAACTCAACGATGACGACTTTTATTTATGGGATAAGAAGTATTTTTACGGAGAGTGATAAGTGTCCACCTAATTTAAAAGTTTAAAAAATTCGAGAAAGTCAATCTCCTCTTCAAAATATTTAAAAGGAATTAAATATCAACTGTTAGTGCATTCTCAAAATAAAAAGGTTTTGGTGAGAGTTAATGAATCCTCTAAATACGTTATTTTTTCTACATAACCTAAATAATTGCAAAATTCTAAAAAAAATATATATTATTAAACTATATGATTCCCAAGTAATAATATATGCCCTATCTCGTTACTTTTAGACCAAAATTCTCAAATTACACTCTTGTCATATCGAAATACATGAGTAAATAGAAAATATAAACAACTGATTGGAAACTTGATGTTTTTCTTCACAACTTAAAATTTGGAGTTTGGAGTATACATAATATAATTAGTTACACTAATAATAATGCTCTTACAATATCACTTTACATTTATTACAATCAATAGTTCTATTAGGTTGTATTTGGTATAAACATTTTATACTTGTAAAAGCCTAAACTTGGAGTTTTATAATTAATTAAGTAAATTATGGACAGTCATTCATGAACTTTGACTCCAGCAATAATTATAATATATTTATAATTTTGAAGGATCTAAAACATTAAAAATTTTAGAAACAAAAAGTTTGTAATTTTAAAAGGCTAAAAAACATTTTTCTCTAAAAGTCATTAATACACTTCAACTCTATCAATAACAATAATGTATTTAGAAAACCTACAAAATCTTAAAAATTTAAAAGATTTTATAAGTTTGAAAATTATATTTTACGTATTTTCTTGTCTTGTATGAAAGGTAAGACAAATTATATATAATTTCTATGTTGAACCTAATGTCTAATCATTTTGCATTTTCATTGCTTAAATATTTTGGAAGAACACAAAATTATTACCTAATCACCAGTATAACCCTTTCTCGCTAATTTAGTCATACATGAGGTCCTAAACATTATTTTTTGGTGAAACCAATATTAGTTAATAGTGTCTATATATACCATTCCAATGAAGATCACAGTCCAATTCGATCATTGTCTTACTCGTTTTTGTCTATAAAATTAACGTTTGTTGTGTGAAAATCAGCACTAACATACTCAAATGCGACACAATCGTGCTCGTTCTAATACCCTCAATTTGTTTTACTGAATACTTTATATTTATATTTTCAATAACTAAATGAGAACCTCAAAATTACAAGACATTCAAATTAATGACTATTATCTAGATGATTATGTTGTCCTGGCATATTGTTTGGTTTTATTAAGAATCTGACTTATAAGGAGGAAGCCATAGTGATATTGAACTTTTATTTAAAGGTTATTATGATTCAATTCATCATGGCAGGGAAGAGAATCATTCAGAATTTATTAAATCATGTATATTCTCTACATAATTCTAAGAAAAGAGGAGCTTCTGTACATACGCACTGCAATTAAATATTCAAACATAGTTCCACGTACAGACAGGATGGTATGATTGGAAATGCTTTACAGAAAAAAACTCAACTGAATCAACATATCTAACTACAAATCATCTTCCAGAATGAACAAAGAGAAAGCAAATTTTTGTACCTTGCTGTACAGAAGCACCACTACAATTCGGGTCATTGTTATCGTGACGGCAACTTTGAGATATTCCGATACCGACGACACATTGGTTCCTACTTAGTGTCCTTGTAATTTGCGGGTAGTGAGCGATGGCGGCAGACCTTGAAGACTGGAAAATATTACAAATTAATCCTGAAATTCCAAAGTAATAAAACCATCATTAATAAAAGTATTTCGTGCAAAAAATAATAATACATAGAGAGAGAAAATTAGCTCAATCAGCAACTACCAATAGCAAAAAAACTACTCATAAATTTTACATACTTCAACATGCTGAAGAAAAAAATTGAAAAAACTACTGATTGGGATCAATTAAGTATTTGATTCTAAAATGTTGGTAGTCGGGGGAAAATGAAAGGCCCAGAATGACTGGTTTCCCAAATTTTGGCATCTGCTCATTTAAATGCAGCAGAATAAGAAATATATAAAAATATACTCAAGTAGTAAATTTAATTACATTCAATGTGATTGATGTCAAACAAAACATACTCTTTGATTCAATTTTTGAAAAACCAGCATACTCATGTCAATTTGTGTTCTTAACACGGTTACCAAAACTGCGTCACGAGAATCCAATCTTATTAGCTTCAGCTTTGGTTTGCTGCACAGCGAAAGCCTCTTTGCTGCATCATTTACAAACAAGACAGCTCTAAGACCAAAGTATACTTTTCAACAAAAAAATGCTTCAACCGTTACTTGAATTCTTACCTTTGATTTTCTAGACTTCCATACTTCTGCATTCCCTGGTCGGTGAAGATAAGAATATTTTTCAATGGAATTTAAGACAGTAATTTCATCCTCGCTAGAGTCATTAACTGGCGACAGGTCCTGTAGCAATTTAGGAGATGTTTTCATAAAGTGTCAGAGGAATATATAGCTCATTTATAAATTGTAGTTCAGCATGCATGACGAACAATTTCAAAAGTACACATAAGAGATAGTGTTTGGGGAAGTTTTAAAAATTCCATTTCTAAATATTTTTCCCGTCATAAAACATTTGGTTTTGGTATTCTCTAGAAAACAGAGTGCCACTGTCACAAAAAAAAACAAAAGCAAAAATAAAAAAATTATTTAATAGGTGTTAGCTTCATGGAACAGACTAACAAGCCATATGGCTTAATCTTACCCCTTTTCCTGAAGAAATGTTCCCTGATTCCTCACTGCTCTTCACTTCCAATGAATCAAAGTAAAACAATATCTGGAGAAGAAATGTTAGAGAAAAATACAAAGAACACTAGCAGAGAAAGTTGACACAGCTGGAACTGGAACAGCAAAGTACAATGCAAATAAGGATATTAATATTCATGCATACCTTGTCAAGTAACTGAACATTTGATGAGTCGGTAGCGATGATCTGAACTCCTAGCAAATTGCTGACATTAATGCAAAAGGGACAGAAAATAGTGCTAAAAACACACCCATCTTCTGGACACCAAATACTATGTTCTGGTGCGCTTTTGGGTATTCTATTGCAAATTCGTTGATCAACAAATAAAGAATCAGTAATGATAACTGGAATACTGTTTGGAGTATCAGTAGTGCAAGTTTTCAGCTTCTGTTTCAAAAGGGATCTTAAATGAACTTTTGATGATGAAATCAACGAGCACGTAAGATATAGGCGGTTCTCAGGTCGGCCCAATGGACTTTTGCAGAGTGAACAAAATATCAATAATCTTTGGTCTAGTCGAGGGGCAGTTGGTGAACATGAACCGGGTAATGGAGGAGAATTTGACTTCAAAATCCTCTCGACATCATATTCACTTCCATGAGTTATCTCTCTAACAACTACAGAGCTCTTTCTGTACCGTGCAAGAGGAGGACTGGCACAAGGTGCAATTAAGTTTTCTTCTTCAACAAGGTTTATGTACGGAGTGACTATGGCCCTCATCCTTTTATGTTGGTAAGAATTAACACTTTCCATTTCTGGAATGTCATTTGTAATTACATTCTTTTTAGGAGTAATTGTAACTGAAGACTGGGCCCTTGAAGAATTTTTGCTTCCATTAGTTGAAGACATTGAAAGACTTGACAAGTGATCTGGAATTTGAGCTGGGGCCTCAATTATGAAGGAACCAGAGTTTTCATCCTTGGAGTAATGAGGGCTACAGGTAGCATAGTCAACATCTATACAAGGGGTTTCCCTGACAATGGAAGTTTCCTGGTGCATGATTGCAGCAGATGATTCCACAGTGAACCTGCAAGAATTACATTTTTCAACAAATAACTACACTGAGGTTGCTTCAGAATGTAAAAATAATTGAAAATTATATTTATGTTTAGAGATTGCTATTTGAAGGCATAGAAATGAATATCTGGATGTATCTGACGTTGAAGATATGAAGGTGATCCTGTATTACAGATTTGAAAACCCTGAATGAACCCACCCAAAACAAAATAGAAAGATGTGCAAGCATAAGGGAAAGGCACATTTAAATTATTCACTTTTTCCCATTTAAATTTAAAAAGGAAAATAGTTCATGCAGGTCAATTGGTGCCTTCTTCATTTATTCATCGAAAAGAGAAAATTTACGACCGTACCATGAGTTTTAATATAAGATAACTGACAGTCTTGCTAACTACATTATATCGCTACATATGCAGGAAGATTAGTTGACATGACGCAAGGCAAATGTTATTTGTTAAATAAACAATCACAGAATCAGCTGGGTGTTCTGTATTTCAGTTTGGACTGAATAGAAGATTAATATCCCTCCCTTGAATGTCTATGAAATTTGATATTGAAGGTCAAAGAAGGATTTACTGCCCCAACTCTTCCAATAAGATGTGTTTATCATTAAGTTTAGACGTTTAGTTACTAAAAAATAAAAAATCATTAAGTTTAGACGTTTAGTTACTAAAAAATAAAAATCATACAAATTACAATAGTGAAGGAAACAGAGAGATACCTTGGGTCTGTCTTAGTAAAGTACTGTGGGATATATTTACGACTGTAAGTGTTACTATTCTTTTGAGCTGATGGCTGACACTCGACAAAATCTTGAGAGGTTAGGGTCGGAGAAGAAATGCTATTCTCGATCATTGTTGTTCCTCTCCCGTCTCCATTATCTGACCTGTTCAGCTTCTGATTGTTTTTCCTTGTGGAACATGCATTCTGATCCTTCTTACGGACATCATCCCCATTTATATCCAAACTCTGTGTGGCATGCACTGTATTTAAGCCATAATGTTCCTGCCGCAAGTTGACCATGCTTTAGTAATCCTTTTTCCACTAAACCTTGAAGAAGGTTCAGGTAGATTATAATAAACTAACATGCAATGTACCTTCGCATTCTCAAAGAAAGATTTTAATCCCTCCAATGATAAATCAAAGCTGTCATATACTTTCAACGGTCTTCTTAGCCACTTTGAAATGAATGCCCTATTTCTTTCTTCTTGAAAACGTTCATCTAACTCCATAAGAATAATTGCACCAATTATGATAAAATAAATCGGGTTGGAAGTCTAGAGTTGATAGTTATACAAAGAACAATGTCAACATAAACCCTAATCCAAGAATAAACTGCGTAGCAATGGTATACCAGAACACAATAGGAAAACACCAGAGTATTATAGTCTAAACAAAATCAGGTAGCTCATAAGACAGAACTGCCTGTTTTTATGGTTGCCCCATGGGAATAACTGTGATGACTCATGATAAGTTTTACATTCCATAGGCAAATATTTTCCAATGGTAGCATCAACCAACATTCAAAGCATGCTTAAAGGAATTAGTTCCGAACCAACTGATGAAAAAGACAATAATTTTAAAGCTGTAAACTCTTGCACAGCAACCACCAGTGTAATATTTTGCATACTCCGGAAAACCGAACAAATTCCACCCTCCCTTTCAAATAAAAAGCTGAGTTTTATAAATTCTAAATCCAAAAAGGAGGGAAACAACGTATAAAAAGAGGAAGACAACAAAAGTAGAACGCACTTCATACCCAGTAGGATAATTGCTCCATAATCAAATTTATGACGTATACAGCGCCCTACAGAAAATAAAAGGAAATCAGAACAAAAATTTGGAAAACAATCAGCTTTGTTTTAAATGGACTTAACATTACCTGCTGCTTGATTTAAAGCTCGGAATGCTTGGTGGCAGTACCACTCATTTCCACTCAATAGATTTTTGAATTTGTAGGTGTCATTATATTTCTTCTTCAGTGCAACTTTAATATCATTTCTGATAGTTTAATAAATCAGGCAATCAGAAATTTTATTCCCGTAGCATGATTCTTTCAAAACTAATAGGAGAAAAGAAAGGATTCTTACATATTTGGAAATGGAATACCAACAATAATCTAAGGTTGTGAAGGAAGTACAATCTATAGTTAACATTTACATTGGTTATTAGACGTTGGAATGTCTATGCGATCAAACTCACTATAACTATAGGCTCCCTTGAAGCTGTTCGATTTCACAATCATATTTTTTAATCTTTATCTTGATAATCTGAAAGCAAACCTACTTTCAATCATCACAAAATATATCATAGCCACACGGTAGATAAGATCTCTTCCCGACAGAATGGTGAAACAATCAATTATAAGTAGCAATAAGGATACAACTACTCTAGCATTATCATCGGAGAAATCAATTCCTTCAGAAACCTGCAACACAAGCATTATGCTATGTTGATCCAATAATCAAATAAACACAAGCTTATAATTATGAGGTTACATACACAAATAACTATGCTAAAGGTAAATTGAATTCATATATCTTAAGGCCGTTATCATCTACACAGATTAAAGCATTTTAAATAACAGCAACGCTATAAAATATAAGAAATATCTAAAGATATTATCTAAATATTTTAGAGTATCTTAGACAATCTCTTAAGATTTATTCTACTTCTATATTTTTCATTTGCTTCCTTATTTAATTACAATCTTCATAATTACAGGAATGTCTTATTAGAATGAGATTCAGTAGAATATGATTTATAGGCATATCATTGCATGTATTTATTGTGATCAACTTTGATAAAATGAACTTTGTTCTGTAGCCTGAATACTCAATTTTCAGCATCCTTTCCATTATTTTTCTCTCTTTCAACGTGGTATCGTAGAGCCTCTACCAATCTTGGTAATCACCTATTCTAACATAATAGCCTTTTCTTGTATAGATAAAGAAGAACTATTATTATAAGCTTGATGGCGATGGGCAAGGATTGACTTGTAATATGGAAAGATTAAAAATCCAAGGCAAACAAATTTAGCCTTATTACCACAAAATTTGGTTAGAGAAAAATAAACTCTTAGGAAGTTGCATACTGGTAAAACTGTAGTTCCTGGTAGTATTCTGTTGATGTTTTGAGAGATCAAGGTAACATACGGCTTAATAAACCATTAATGAAATTTTGAAATCTAAGAAAATACCAAATGAGTAAAGAAGTAATATTTTAATTCTTATGTACAAGAACAAGAGACATTTAAAATTTTGTAAACTACAAAGGGATAACACTTACAAAGTTGGATGAAGATTTGGAACAGAAACAACTTAGATGACTATAATGAACAACAGCATTGGGATTATTTGTGACCGTAAAGTATCTACTAGCCTCGGACGTTTTATCATGGTTATACGACCATTATAATGAATGAAAAGCTTAAAATGAAGAGGAAAACAGTGATGATAGCAAACATGAAAATATTTAAGATGAATGTATAGACACACAAAATGATTGTGTATGAGGAGATATCGGAGTGGTACATATTCAAGATGATAATAAAATCAGCTAAGGTGGTTTTGATATAAGGCACTAGTGAAAAGAGATAATTGTATGTTTTTTAAACTTGTAAAAAGGAATTGAGAGAGACAAAGGACATGTGAAGAAAATTATTGAAGAGGACTCCATGATGAGTTTTACTATAGCGAATTTGTTTTTTAACCAAGCACAATGATGTCAGGTGATCCATGTAACCAATTTCACCTAATAAGATAAGGTTATAGTTGCTGTAAGAAATGACAATTAGAGTAAAGAGCATGAAGTATGAATAAGCAATTGAGTTGAGAGTTCCAATATATGCTGAGCCTTGAATAATTCGGTGCTCCATAAACTCAATCTCGTGTACGGCTGTTATTTTCTGTGTTAGAGAACTTGCCAAAAAAACAGCGTTCTGATCAATATGACCACTTGTAGATGGTTGATTTAGAACGACAGATGCTTTATCACAATTTTATAGAAAACGCTACTTGTTAACAAGAAAGTGTAAAATTGGTGACTACAAAAGCAAAAACGGAAAATCTATGAAGCACATATAAGGGTACGGACAAGGATAAGAGCACGTACGTTTAAATTGAAAATTATACAAGACAGGCATGGCAATAGATACACATACATATATATATGATTATGAATTTATTAAAATGTACTAATATAGTTTGTAATCTGAAAAAATCAAAAGAGAAACATCTATAAAAAAAAGTATATCAAAAAATCCAACTTCTACATTTTACTCTTGTTGATTGTAAGTCTGGTTCATCAAGAGATAAGCTAACAATCTAGTTTCATCCATTTTACCTCCATCCCTTAGAACAATTTCGGCAAAATCTCCTTTTTTATATGAAAAGTTTGCAAATTCTATATTTAATTACATCTAATTATCAAAGTAACTCTTAAAATATTTATTTCTTTTATGAGTAAGTTTCACCAGGACAAGTATTTGTAATTCTTCAATAATTTATAAACTCCTTCTTCAATAATTTGTAAACTCCTCTTGAAACAAGATATTGAAAGATTATTTGGGATATGCAAAAAATTTTAAATCATTTAAAGAATATATATTATTTGCTATTTGATTCTCTATTTATTCTTATTATTTTTAAGATTTGAATTTAACTTTTTGTGTGATTTTTGTAGAAGAGACATGTCCAAGGAGTGGATCGTGTCCTTTCCGGCGTGTCCAAGAATCGGGCCGTGTTTGACCCAATTATTGCAATGTGTCTACAGCACGGAAGCGGAACTTACACAGTGTCAGAGCTTATAGCTAATAATTAAACAGTGGATGACTGTAGATTTTTAATTCGTGCACTTGGGCAAGTAGAACTTTGATTTTTATTCTATTATAATATTTGTTTTTATAAATATATTTTAGTCATAGTTTATTGCAGTTGAATGAGTACAAAATTAGAAGGTGTCACCTTGTCATAATACGGTCAAGCCTTCCACAGTTTATTACAAGGACCTTAAATCAAATCTTGACTTAAACATCTCCATCCATAGTTTATCAGCTAGCCATAATCTAGTAACTCTTTGCAAGTATTAACTTTTATTAATTCAACAGTTGAACATACCAGATTTTAGAGATGTTGTAATTGTCTCTTGTAGACAACATTTACCTATATTTATAAAAAGTATATGACATTTTAAATTAAATTGATTAAATAGTATAAAAAATGTGACAAATTACCGACATGATCAAATATACTTATATAAGTTTTAATTTAAGGGTTGGATCAATAAAATTGAATATACAGAAAGACGATAAAGGGAGTAAATATAGCGATAGTAATTCCGTCTCTCTTTTTCTCTATTTATACATACATGAGTCATAGTAAAAGGAGGTTTCTATGAATGAGAAATAAATATTGACCATACAATTCTAAATCCAGATTACAGTTTTTTAGAATTATAAATAATCATTTAAAATTGTGATGTGACTTTTTCACGTGACTTAGCATGATTTAATCTGAATCATTCATAGTCAAATCTAGTGGTCAATATTTGTTTCTCCCATTCTCAAATAAAAAAAAAAAAGTCCTATCTACGCAAGAACTATAAGCCAAGATAAATGTAGCTACTAAAGAATAGCAAAAATCAAATTACCCATTCCACAATTGTTACCAGAAAAAAGCAGCATCTAAAATAATTAGATAATAGTAAAATTCTGACGCACCTTTCCTCGACAAACACCAAGTAAAGCTGCTCCTCCTTTCCTAGAATTCTGTAGGCAATCAACTGCATGAACATGATTTAGATCTATTGTCTTAATCCTTCTTTTCCTTCCCCGCGCAGGTCCTTTTTCATGATGAATTGAATCATAATACCCCTTTAATGCAAGCTCAAAATCATCTTGGCTTCCTCCTCTTGGTTCTACAAAATCAACCACAAACATAATTCAAATTCTTAATACAACAAAAAAAAAAAATTGCCAGGACAACAAAGTCATCTTTAGATATTGTAGATATCATTTATTATTTGATTACAAATAAGGAAATATGATCAAATATTTCCCATTATTATTAGATATTATTACTTTTACTTCTATATAAATAAGAGATCACACGATTACAAGTAATCACATTTCTAATTCTTTTCCTTCCATTTCCTTTTTTATCCTCCGCAGTGACTCCTCCATTGTCCAGTCCACGGCCACCCTCCAACAACCAGTTCTGTCCCCAGCCTGCCGCCTACACGCCCCATGCATTCCCACTATGAAATTCACGCCCCTCATATTTTGGCGAGCAGCTTTTCTTCCTACGGGCGCCCTCCTCTGGCGTCCCATCCGACTTGTTCCTCCACCTCCAGCTACTTTGTTTTGTGACTGTTTGGTTTTTGTTTGGTTCCACACGGTTGCTCCGTGGCTATTCGTCTTCGTCACTCTATTTGGCTATTTATGATTCCATTTTTCTGGATTGAACGTTTTGGTGTGTTTAATGGCTACTCCCAGTTACTGAATCTGTTGGGACCGATGTTCCCCTTATTCCGTGTGAAAAAACTCACCTGTACAGCCAATTACACCACTTGTGCTGCTGTCCAATGGTGGTTTCAAGGAGAAGGTCGTGCTGTCCACTTGACAACCAAAATCAAGGACGTTGGACACAGAACGGGCCTGTTCAACATTGGAATACTTTTATTCTGAAGTCATATATAATTCTTCGTCACACATCATGTGTTCATAAAAGGAGTTAACAAATCAACTGCATAGATTTACATTCTCCACTGACTCACCTTTTGTTTAGGTTTTGCCGCTCCCTCAACGATTTTAAACAATCTCCTAGAGCATGATTTCTTCATTTCACCTCCACTTTAATTAAATTTAGTATGGCTCATTATGAAGATGATCACTCAGTCTTTCCCCTCCATTCTTCACCCGGACTCTGCATTTATAGTGGAGATGATTTTGACTGTGTCCACTTAAGTACTTCCTTGGCGTTAAAGTAGTCTTATCATCCACTAACATTGTCATTCACAACAAAAATATGTCTCCTCACTTAATTTGGTGAGCTTGATTGTCACCCAAGTGAGACTTTTATGGATTCTATCAAAACAGTGCTACTCATTATATATTTTAGGAGGTTTTTTATTTTATACTTCCTATAATTTTATGCTTTATTATAGTAGTATCTTGCTATTAGTACTAGGATAATGTATTTAGAATCAATCTCATAATTGCTGGGATTTGTTTCCTTAGAATTAGCTATTTATATTTCCTAAAATAACCAATAGGCTCATGTGTTTATAGGTACAATGGCCTCGTTGTTGTAATACAAAATAAATATATTATTCTTTCTAAATTCGAAATGATATCAGAGCTACTAATCTTTGGGAGTCTCTGAACGTGTCTATCATCCCTAAAACGCAGCCTTCATTGTTGCACCCCCTTGAACCATATTGCAGCCTTTATTACTGCATAATCCACCCACATGGCTGAGATCGTGAATTCTGGAATGGAAACTGGAGACAGGTCCCAGACTTCTATGATTGAGAATTATATTGGAAGACCTAAAGATAAAGTGGGATGAACCTACGAGGTTATATTGTGTTAATAAATCTGCAACTAGTATAGCCCACAACTCAATGTAGCATGATAGAACTAAACATATTGAGGTAGACAAGCATTTTATCAAGGGAAAAAGCTAGACAATGCCGTGATTTGTACCCCATATGTGTCCACTCAAAATCAACTTGTAAACATACTCACCAAAGGGTTGAACTGCATTAACTTTGAAAGAATTATATCCAAGCTAAGAATGGAGAGCACTTACTCACCAGCTTGAGAAGGAGTGTCAAAATTGTGTTGCTCATTATGTATTTTAGGAAGTTTTATATTTTATCCTTGTTATAAATTTATTCTTTGTTATAGTAGTACCTTACTAATACTAGGATTATGTATTTAGAATCAATCCCATAATTACTAGGATTTGTTTCCTTAGAACTAGCTCTCTATATTTCCTAAAATAACCAACCGGCTCAAGTATTTATAGGTTCAATGGCCTCATTATTGTAAAACAGAAGACATATATCATTTTCAAAATTTGAGAGATTCTAATGTGAAACTTCTTTCAGTTCAAGGGGAGCCCTTGAAAGACCCCAGAAGATCTTGTCATCTAGTAGGAAGACTTAATTACCTCATTGTCAGTAGTCCAAGCATCACATTCACTTAGGGTACTCAGCCAATTCTTGAAGGGTCCATGAGATATCATTGGAAAACTACCATTAGTATCCTTCGATACCTCAAAAATACACCAATTCATGGATTACTATACGAGGACAAAGATATTCCAAAAGTGCTTGTTACTCTAACATGATTGGATAGAATCACCATTGGACACGAAGTTCACTACTGATTATTGTGTTCTTATTGGAGGAAACTTGATCTACTGGAGGAGCAAGTAGAGAAAACAATTTCTAGATCTGGTGTTGTAGTTGAGTATCCTGTCATGACAATAGTTGCTTACGAGATTACATGGCTTAGGCAACTCCTCCAACAATTAAAATTTGGAGACACTTAAGGTACTAAACTCATGCAACAATCAAGCTGAAATTCACATAGATTGACTATCCCTTTGTGAGAGTGAAGGTGCTCTCAGAAGAAATCATCACTAACTTTGTTCACTCCAGTGACCAACTTGCAAACGTGATCACTACATTCCTTAAGGGATCCCGTGTTGCCAGCATATGTAATAAGTTTGGTTCGTACCACATATATGATCCAACTTCAGGTGTAGTGTTAGAAATATAATTTGATTATGTTAAAGATAAGGATATGATTACATTAAATATGAAGAAGTAACATGATTTGATAAGAAATTATCTCATCAAATATTTCTAATTGTTAGGTATTCATTTTGTGCCTTTTTATTTTATCTTTTCTTCATTATAAATAAGAGTACCTATATATATTGATCACACAATTACAACTAATGCTTTCCATAGATATAAATACCAGAGTAATGTCCTCTCTACTTGAACTTTTGCACTTTGCAGGGAAAAAGGATAGCATAAAGTAAAAGCAAACATATCAAGAGAAACTCATCTTTATCCTCCTAGTCCATGATGCACAAAAGGCATTTGGAAAATAAGAATAACTCACCGACAAAAAGAGGCTTTTCTGCATTTAGTCGAGACCATTGACCTGTTTCAGACCAACGGTTGCGTAATTTGTCCATCAATTTATAACTTGGAAAGAACACAAGGCATCCACCTGGAACAATCTTGAAGATTTCCTCTAAAGATTTTCCAACTGCATCCTATATCATAGTTTATGATAACCAGACGTATTCTAAATGCAAGAATAACATGTTCTGAAACAAATGTGTAGAGACAGCACACCTGAAATGCATATCCATCTGCAGTTTTATAACTTGCATTCAAAGGATAATTGCCAGGACCAGTGGAGATTACAGCAGGCCACACCTACACTCAAGAGGTTATAAGTTATAACTTGTTGAACAAGCACTTATAGGGCTAAAAGGACAAGTGGAGAAGTCGTCAAGACCTGTGAGTCAACATCAATTACATGAGGAGCTTCTAGACTAGTTTCAAAATGAACTCCAAGCTCAGAAGTAAAGGATGCCATTGGTGACAGTGTTCTGAAATACAAAAATAAGTATGAAAATGATACTACAATGATGTGAGGAAATTGAGATGCAATGAGAACTAAGCTCGTTTCTCAACAATTCTTGGTCCTCACATGCAAAGTGCCATGGAAATTAAAAATAAGAATTGCAAACCTCATTTTAGCAATAAAAATTTGTACGACATTGACGCACATACATATATCAATTATGAATTATTTGGTGAAAGTTTATGATAAGTACCCAAGCACTTAAGGAACCCAAAACACTCAAAAGCTAACTATTATGAAGAGAACCAAATACTTAAATACTCCATCAAATATCCCACATTACTCAACGTGGAATTTAGCCACACCATTAAATTCAAGTCCTTATCAGTTTACCTTAAATATGAATGTTTGTGGTAGCAATGCCTCAATTGAACTGTATTTCAACAAATGCTTTTTACAGAATATAACAGTGAAAAGGCTATTTCAATAACCCAGACATATTTGGGCATATCTACAGACAGTGAAGATCTGAATAGGAGGGAAATTGACAAAAGTCTGAGTTTTACAAATAAGATGCCAAGTTAATTTGGGAGATTTGAACATAATATTTGAGACATGAATACATTACTGGAATACAGAACATGTATTCCAACAGAAATGCTTCTAAGAAAATTCGACGGGAAATTCAGGTTAATTCTGCCAAAAACTGAAAAAATAAAGGACTGGGTCACTGCCCACCCACCCAGATCCAAAAGAATACAGGCCCGCTAATATGCTTATATGAAATCAGGCTTAAAAGGCCTGCTTTTCCCTGCCTTAAATTATCAGTCTAGATGATGAGATCAGGCTATAAAATCCCAACCAGCCCACTTGCTCTTCCGTAGGAATTTCCCCTAGACTCCGGAAATTGCACTGATTAATAGGCACGCACTGCTCGGAAATAAATTTTGAGATGCATTCTTGAATCAGGAGAAAAAAATACTAAAAGAAATCTGTCCTGAACAAGTATAAAACTGGGCTTGGCTGGTCATTAGGTACCCATTATGCTTACCCTGAAGTCAAGATGATTGATAAAGAAAGATCAGCAACATCTCTAAACACAACTGCTGGATTCAAACACCATAAACTAAAAGTGCACGTCCAGTTTCCAGTAGCTCTTCCTGGAAGAACCAATGAATGTTAATTGTAGTAATAATACAGTGATAACTCCAGCATGAACATAAAATATATAGTTATATACTAGCTATTGAAACCTTTACAATGCAATTGATTAATCGACCTGTAATTGGTCGCCAAATCTTACAAGGAAAAGTATCCTCTGTCTTCAGTTCACAAAACAAATGCACACTATTTTGTATCTCATTTCATGTCTCCTTTTTAAGTTCCGAAAACAGTAATAATCTGTAGCCCTCTAACACCAACTGTTTCAGGATCCAAAGATTAAAAAATCTTTCATGTTTAAGATAAATGTTTATATTGTTTTCTCTGCATAAACCATTTCAATTTGATAATTTAGATTTATAATATTTCAAATTAGAGACTCCAAAAAAAAAATTCAATCATATAACCAAAAGGTTTCCAAGCCATTTCCCATTCGCTTGTGTATGGATAGCAACCATGTCATTCGCAGTTATACTGCATATTATTGCTACTGTAAAATTGGAACCACTTACCAGTATCTTTTCTAACACGTCGCTGAAGAGCAAGCTGGTAATCCAACATGTGAGATCCATTTCTTGAGAAGAAATAAGTTAGAGACGAGAATAAGCCTGAAATGAGATCAATAAATATCATTGGTAGTTACGAATATTTTGAGCTAAGTTGATAACTGAATACAGTTCCACATATATTAAAACCATAACTCCAAACCTTCCAATGTTATCACTGCCGTGCCACTTATATGCGGTTCATTTGTCTCCAAGTCTGTAGCAACTTTAATTGCCTTGAACAAATTATCAAGTTGATGAATAGCATGCAATCATAAGAATATATACAAATGCCAACAAATGAGATACCTTGGTAGCACATTCTAGCAAGACAGGGAAACACTGCTTCGAAATATTTGCTTCTTCAAGCTCTCCTAAAGCATTATCACCAGTCCAACTATACATATAGGAAGTTTATGTTATTAAATCCCATAGTAGTTCACAACTTATGGGTTTTATTGAGGCTCTAGCCAACAAAGGACACAACAGTTAAATAATTTTTTAAAAATATCAATTCAACTGCAACATAGGAAAATAATTTAACCACAAAAAGTTCATAGAGCTTAAAGCAACACTTCAGCTCTCCACTAGTAGATATCATACGTGAATGGAGGCGATCAAACAGAATTTTCAAAGTTGACGAGATAAAAGATCAATTCTTATTAACATGTGAAATCGGTTCAAAACAATGACAAAAAAATAATAGATAATCTCCTGATCAAATTAAATAAATGGAGATTCACTCGGGAAAAAAAAGTACATGTACCTTATTAAGAATAGAAATCATGTAACATGCAACAAGATTACAGTTAACAGCATTATCCCAACCCAAGTGGAGCCTCCCTTTACCAATACCCGGTGATTCAGTATGATTATTGAAATTCCAATCAACTACAAGTCGCATAGCACTCTATAAAGCATTTTTATATCAAATCAAAAGCACAAAAATTTTAGAGCCTCGACAATCAAATTACAAAGCAAAAACTGTATTCACAAAATAATAATGAATAGAGGTATACAAAATGGCAAAATCCTTAACTTACCATGATACATAGTGGTGAAAATCACGTTTTTCGAGCTTGTGTTTCTTCTGTTCCATCCAACTAGTAAGGCCCTACACAAATACATCACACGTTGAAGATATACAGTCAGTGAGGATAAATTTATAAGCCAAAACATTTCAAACCCAATATCTAATCATATTACCTGTGCCATTTCATATAGCGGTTGGTAAATTGCAGCATTGATTGAACAAAGTTGCTGGAGTTCCATTTGTAGTTCTTTCAAAGGTATGATCATGTAGTTAAGCATCATTAGAAGTGACCATGAAAGTAAGCCTCAATTATTAGTGACAATATGAAAATAAAAGTAAGGTTCATAGCATACTATCCAAAACATCCTCTTCAACATCCACACTTCCAGCATCACGAGCAATGTCCTCTATGTTGCTGCAAAGTGCAAGTATGTGAGGGCCATTTCATAGAGAAAAACAGGATTAAATTACAACTAAACTATAAAAAATTGTCTTTCAGCTGTACATTGGCTTGCATACAATACAACAGATGATAGACAACTAGAATCAATGTATTATCTTAAAATATAAAATAAAGCTAGTTCAATTTAACTGGACTCCTAGAACTGTTTGATTGATTTGGCAACTAAATAGAAAGAGAACAGCAACTCACTGAGCTTCATCAAGAATCACTACGGCTCCTTTGATATCCACATCCATTGCTCCCCGGATGACTGGATTAATGATGTAGTTATATGGACAAAATACCAATTGTGCATCATCTGACATAGAACGAGCTGCATAATAAGAGCACCCTGGAAGTGGAGACAGCAGAAGACTTGTACATTACAAAGCTTAGCATTGACTTTCGAAGAAATAAATAAAAGACCAAAATAACAGCGAAAGGCCAAACCTTTGACCAATTGTCCAACTTTTACAAGATCTTCTATGTCATGCACCTCATTGCATTCACCTTTCTGAAGGGATGGATGACACTTGACTTTATGAGCATTTCTGCATAGATTGTAAGTTTCTCATTTCAGTTACTCCACAACATAAAAGATAGAAAGGAAGCATGCTTGAATGAGCATACACTCACTTGAATTCTGGACACCCTGTTGCCTGATCTTTCAATAATAGTTTACTGACAAAATTTTATGAAAAATATCAGTATGAAGATTGAAGAGTGAAAGAGACTCTCATAAAGTAAAAATTGTCAAAGTAAAAAGCACCATTCTTCATTGATATTCTCTTTGCCAATTATATTTTTATTTGTGCAGTAATGTTTCCGCGACGCCTGGAAAAATAAGTGAGCGAAAATATTCAAATCCATATTCCTTCACTGAATGTAACATATCTTTTTGCATATCCAATAATGAGTATCAACAGCGAAAATACATACTGACTTTTACTAAAACCTTTGCTAAACTAAAATACTTATAATATAAGTTGGATGTTGATTAGTATCTCATCAGTAATGCTTTAAAACTAACTTATGATATGCTTCACAAACAAAAAGAAAATACAGCTTATTATGAAATGTTCAAAAATTATTAGAAAAATAACAAAGGAAAATAAAAGTGCTTCAGTCTGGAGAAATGCCGAATAATAACATTCTTCAGAATGATATCAAAAGATATGATATCTCGCATTAGCTCCATTAATATAGGTTAAAACGCAAAAGGAAAGGTCAATTACTTAGGAGAAAAAAATGCCAAAAAAATTGAACGAGTTAAGATAAATAAATAATAGCTGAATCAAATAAATGGATTCAACTTACCAACACAGCCATTGGTACCCTGTATGCAGTTTTACGCAATTCGTGAACCACTTGAGAAATCTGTGAGTGCGTTCTCCTTGTACAATAGAACAAAAAATTAACCAGTTAAGAGACGATACCCGTATGGCGTGGAAACTTTGGAATGGAACCATCCAATCTAATTTAAACATGTCTAAAATATATAGCAATGCTGATTGAGTGAAACTACGATAATAATTAAAGACAAAATAATAATTTTATAGCATGAATTACTAATGCAACAAGCAAAAGGGAATCCAATGATAAAGTTAAAAAAAAAAAACATACGAAGCGTAATAAATAGTCGGTGCTTCCTTTTTCTTCTGCTTCTTGTTGTTGACCTCAGTTTGCGTACGGTCCGGATTTTCTGATGCTGAAAGCAGGAGAATTTGGTGAGGAGAACGAAAAATAAATAGAAGAAATCTGGCCCATTAGACTAGGTAATTAGCACACCAGAAGATGGTGAAAGCTCCTCGAGAACAAATCCGCCGCCATAAGCCAGAGGATCGGCGGTTGCCTCCGGGGCGGGCTTGAGGTGGTCTTTTTTAGATTTATAGTGCTGCTGCCAAGCGAGAGACGAACAGAGAAGCGAAAGGGACTTGCCGGTGCCGGTTGGAGACTCGAGCAGCGCGTGACAGTGGCCTTCTCTCTGAGCTTGATTGAGGGTAGAGATTACTCTACCCATAAACGCAAACTGAGATCCATATGGTTGGTAAGGAAATTCTACTTCCAGACCTCCGATGTGGTAAACGTTTGTAGGTTTAGGGTTAGGGTTTGTTGCATATACCATTTTTTTTCCTTTGTCATTCACTTCAGATTTCACAATATGAGATGAGATGTTCATACTGTGTATCTACTTCTACACTGTTTAAGTTTAGGCGGGAAACATTTGTCAGCATTAAGCGCGAAAGTTAATAGTGTACATGAATATATAAGTTAATAGTTTACCACGAATCCCATTTAACCTTGATTTTCTTATATTATAATTAAAATTAAATTTATTATTTTAAGTATATTCACAATAATTAAGAATAATTTTATTATTTTAAATAAAATTTGTTTGATTAATCCATCTTAATTCATATTAATGATTAAACTTATATTTTAAGCATATTTTTTAACTTTCTAGTTTATAAATCTAATTAAATCTTTTACAAAAATATTCTTCAGATCTTCTCAAAAAATGTTCTATACAATTCTTATTTAATTTATAACAAATCTCTTTCAAATATTTTACAATATTTTTTTTTACAGTAGATTCAATTATTATGAATTATTATCTAGAATAGAATTTGAAAATAAAATATCTTAAAAAAATTGGAAGATGAAAAATCTACAACTTTAATATAAATAAGATATTTAAAAAAATAATCTTTGACACTTAAGAAAACATCTTACAATTAAAAATTAAAATAATTATAAATAGAGGTTAGGAAAGACATTAAGAATACACTACTCCATACCATAAATTATAGTTTTTATTTTATTTTGTAATTTATGTGCCTTCGTCATGAAAGGCTATCTCCTTTTATTTATTATTCTTAAACCATCCTTTTAATTTGTTGTTATTTGAATATTGATTATCTGAATTTTATTATTGGATTGGCTGGGAAAATATTTGAAGTTAACTTTTTTCTATCTATAGTATATCTATTTAGTGTTAGATAGTCTAGCACTAAGTTAGGTGGTCAATACTAAAATTATTTCAATTGGTCTGTGAAATGAAACGATCAGTCTACAACATTATCTCTCTATTCTCGTTCATGTCTTCTTTCCCCAACCCTGTCTTAAAGATGAAAAATCTTAAACTTTTATTTTTTTTTTCACAACTTCATTTTTAGATCTTTTTCCTTTCACAGTTTCACTCCAAAATCTACTTGTTTGTTCAAACACTCGCTCAAACACTACCTTTTCCTAAATCCACCCAACCTCACTCAATTTTCTCTTCAAATTTCATTTCATTATGCATTGAATAGAAAAATACAACTTTATCACTCAATTGTCAAACCAGTTTTTTCCTTTTTATGATATGCATAATGATTGAATCCTAATCAAGGTAATATTTATTTGGGAGATGGAAAAGAAATTATATAGTTTCCGCTTTCTTTTTTTACTTATAATAATTAGATTTGTTGTAACATAAACTTATAATAATTATAATCCAAAAAGAGAAAGAGACATAGTGCAATTGGCTAGAGTTATCCATGTCCTTCAAATCAAGCTTCAAGATAAAATAAAGGAAAAAAAATTGATGGAAAAATTGAGGGGAGAAACATTAGAGAGATTAAACAAGAATGAGAACCAAGCTAGACCCAAAGGAAATGACACCACCTTCAACCCAAAATCTTAAAGCATTGGGTTTATGGCTTTTCTTTTGATGTAGAGTCCCCATACCTGAGGTGTAAAAGGAAAGTCGGAAACATCTATGATAATGGAGGAAAGACTTGAATTATATGATGTTTCACTTAAGTTTCAAAGAGTGAGTCTTGGATGAACGTGATCTTTAAAAGTTTGTGAAAAACTTGGAAACAAAAAATAATTAAATAAAATGTTAAGAATTAGACAACATCTTGCGCCACCAAAATCCATGAGATAAGCAAGATAGTGATTCGTCACTTGTAATCTATCCCACAAGATAAGAATCAATGCTAAGAATTAGGAAGAACCTTACCAAAAGATAAGCTATGAAGCACAACATGAGATACGACACACTCAGATTTTTTTTCAAAAATGTTCTTATATAAAACTCATAGTGGAAAAGGAAGAGATAAGCTCATTCCTTCCATATTGTAAAATATGTTTTGGCCAAGTTTAAGAGGGGGGTGAATTGAACACTTGAAAATTTTCGCAAACTGTTTGGAGAATGAATAATTTTTATGGAAACTACTTAAAGAAGATATGTTAAGCAAACAACAAAGGTTCAACAAACAGTTTCAACACAATATTACTCAACCAGATACAATAAACTGTAACTAGAAAAGAGTTATTGAATACACAGTATACTGTAAAGGCAGTTCTTGAAAAAATAGAATCAAGAAATCAAAGAATTAGATCAACTTCAAGTTTATAATGATTCACTAGTTAAAGAACCTTTTGTTAGACGATACAAATTATGTTAAGTGTATGAAAACAGTCTTTAATCAATAACAGTGAAAGATTGAGTTTTCTGGAAAAACAAACTGATAAACAGTAAACCCAATAGATTGCAAAACTGCAGATTTACAAAAAATTGATATACTGGTTATTGACATATTCAAACTAGTTCATAGTAGACAGTGTTAAAACAGAATATATGTTTTCAGTTGTTACTATAAATGTTTTCAGAAAGTTGAAGTTATTCAATTGACAAGATTCAATTGATTCTGAAAATTCAAGAAACACAACAAGATTTAATCAGAACAACAAAGAGAGAGAGCAAGAGAGATTCAAGACACAGCAGATTTTTATACTGGTTCACCCAACAAATGGGCTACGTCTAGTCCCTCACACACAGTAAGGATTTCACTAAAAATGATCAGCTGATCAAGTTTACAACACTTGCCCACAGTAAGAATACATTGCACACCGCAACAACCACTGTTGACCGCAACAACCACTACTGAACCTACAGCAGACCAAGAAACCACACAGAGTTCACTGTGTGTTTCAAGAGCTCCCTTGCTGAAACCCACAACAAGTCACAGTTATACAGAATCCACTGTATAACCCAGAAACGTCTCACTGCACCCTGTAGTAGACCACTGTTGAACCCACAACAGAATAAGAAACACTGTGTGTTTCAAGAACACCCTTGCTGAAACCTACAGCAAGTCACAGCCTGTACAGAACCCACTGTACAGAACAGAATTACCAATCCAGGTAACTCACAACAGAATAACCTTCAATATAGTGAAAGAATTATCACAATTCAAGCAATACAAGCACTTCTATACAACAAATTACAAAAGTAATAAAGAAAGGGTATAGAAGGCTTAGTCTGATGATCAAATCAGTGAAAAAACTCTCTCAGTCAAATCAAAGCTCCAGTAGCAGTTCAAGAAAACAGTTCTTGATGAAAACGTTGATTGATCTTGATCACTAGACTTGAAGGCGCTTTTGCTCTCTTTGAAAACTCAAATATTCTTGCTCAGAAAATGTTTAGAATGATTTTCAATCTCGTGTGTTCTGTCTTGTTTTCAAAAATCACGCCAAATATTTATAGACAACTGTCATTTAAAATTCAGTCGATTGATTTTTCAAATAGTCGATTGTTTTTCTCCAGTTAGTTAACAGTTGTTCAAAACGCAAGTTTTGATTTTAATGATTTCTCAAAACTTTTGTTAATTCAGAAAATACTTGTGGAGCTTTTCTTTGATTAAGATTGCATGCATCACTGATTAAACCTCAAACTTACCCCACAACACACACTCCCAAGTTCTAGACCAAGTTCTTCAATCTTCATGCATTCCACATATGATCATAAGGTCTTGAACTTCTTCACTTGGTTGGCTTCATCAAATCATCACAGTAGCCCACTGGTGCTAACACATATGTCTAAACTAAACATAGAAAAATAAAAAGAAAATAACTTTTTTTTATATCTTTCAAATCACATCATCTTTTTCTATATGTTGTTAAACTTTTTTCATTTTTACTCAATATCGGACAAGTCTCACACTTCGATACCTATCCAACACAATATTTCTCCATTGGATACCTATCCAACACAATGTTTATCCATGAAAAATGCCTTTATATTTAGCAACCACAAACCAAACACACCTCACTTATGTAAATGGGAAACAGATGGAAAGTGCCTTAAGCTCAATCTTTGAGGTACACTTTGCAGCACATCTCTTTTATCTTTTTCGTAAGATGAGATTTAACTTGACAACAACATAAATACAGCTAGCCATGTTTGTTTTTCCTCCTATTCAGCATATCTCAGAACAAACTGCTACATATATTCAGATTTGTACAATGTCAAAAGCCATGATGACTGGTGTGGACTAATTAACACTGCTAGAATGGTACAGCTAAGCCAAAAAATATTACCAGTCCTAGACCATTATCTGTTGTGTAATCTTGATTAATCTCTAAGTGGCATGTATTCAAGTTTTTAAATTTAAAATAAAGTAATTAATGATATTTGATTACTCTGTCGTGGAAAAATTGGTAGAACTACTCAGTGGTACGTCAGAAATAATTTATTGAACCAGGCCTAAGATTTTCACGGAAGATTTGCAGCCACTTTTGTGGCATAGACACAAACATAGAAAGAGAAATTTGAAAAAATCCAAATGTAAAAAGGTGCTTTTGTGTTTTTTTTGCTGTCTGATCCATACACAGAAGATCTTGGCATGAAATTTTCTAAACTGCTGCATGATACCTGCGCCCGTGAACGTTTAATGGACCCATCTTGTCCTCTGTAACAGTACAACATGCTACCATCTGAATGCAGCACAAGAGACACTAAAAAAGCATGATAAAACAACTTAAAAAAACGTATGCTTAATTTTCAATTTATATATTGATATTCTAACTTCAAGATAACTGTTGGCTCCACTTGAGAATTTTCAAACCATGGTTTAGATAGAGTTACAAAGAAACAAGCTTCTACAAAGGAACAAGCTTTTACTGTTTGCAAAATTGATCTTTGAATGAAATTTGTTTTGGTAAAAATTGATTTTGCATATTTTTATAGATTTTAAAGTTTTCTTATTTCAATTTCAAAGACACACTTAGTATGGTAATAGTGAAATTTACAGGATGCAATACCTTTATTGGTTACTGCAATTCAGTGAGTACTATTTCTGAGAGATTTTTGAAATGCTAAATTTCTTAAATTTTTAGTATTAAGCTTGATTTCCTAAACAGAAGGTATTATACTTGAATGGAAACTCGCGTAAGTTACCTAAAAAGTTCTCGGATTTTTCACAATTTGTCTCACCATTAAGCCAAGAAATCAAAGGGTATTTCAGGTAGATCTATACTACTTGAAGATTATTCCTTAAACAGGCATAGAAATCACTGAAGTAAACACCCTTTTTTGCATTAAAGACTTTTTCATGCATACAATCCACGCTCAAGGAATTAACTGAGATTAGCATGCTCAAGTGAAAATTTTAAAAATATTTGTTGGTAGCAACAGCTAGCATAAAGTACACAACCTACAACTCACACACATTCTCCCAAGCCCATCATCCACCATTATATAAAGGGTATCACCAATGACAGTTTCCTCATCTTCATTACCATTATTTGTCTTTGATTGTTACTATCATTGCTATTACTATACATATATAACTTGTCACAATGGCCTCAAGCTCAGTTTGGACAACAAAGCAGAAAAAGAAATTTGAAAATGCTTTGGCCATCTACGACAAGGACAACCCCAGATCGGTGGCAGAACTTGGCCAGGGCAGTGGGAGGAAAAACAGTGGAAGAAGTGAAAAGGCACAATGAGATTCTTGTTGATGATTTGAAGCAGATTGAGGAAGGTCGTCCCAATTACAGAAAACTTGCTGCAACAGAAGGTGGCAGCATCAGAGGTTACAGTTACACTTTTTCTGCTTTACCATTGATGTTTGGTTTCTGTGTTTCACACCTCACATTATTTTATTCATGTTGCAATTGTTTAAAAGTCTTGCATCTTTTTAGGAGTAGAAATCAGTGACAGATTCATAAATATCTGACCCTGTGGAAAATGAACAAAAGAAGGACTCTTATTTTATTCAAGTTGCCATTGTTTATAAGTCTTGCATCTTTTTAGGAGTACAAATCAGTGACAGATTCATATTTTGATGTAATATTGTCACATTATACGAAAATTATATTTTGATGTAACCGAATACAATTTGATAGAGATAATTTTTTAATAGCATGGGTGTGAGAGAAAAAATATCATAATTTTATTAATTAAAATATATCACCTTATAAAATAACTTCGTCAATACTATTATATTAGATATTAATTAAAATATATCATCTTATAAAATAACTTCGTCAATACTGTTATACTAGATATTAATTAAAATATATCACCTTATAAAATAACTTCGTCAATACTGTTATATTAGATAAGGATTAAACTAGTAGTAAGTCATGGAGTGTTGTCGCAACATTACCAATATTATCCTTTTTTTTCTCCTTAAGAAACCTCAACAATCCTCGCAGTGGGCTAATAAATAATATTACGTTGTCCTTTTATTATTTAAACACACTTCAATATTAAGAAAAATAAAACAAAAGAAGAATAAAAAGAAGTCAAGAGATCTAAATATTCCTTTAACTTCTAATTTTTAACTTCCCATAGAAAATATTGGAAACTTTTCCAAAGAGGAGCGCTTTTAGGTGCCGATAAAAAAAAAGACTCAGAATTTCACTGTAATACTTTCATTAGAATGACACTAAAAAACATAAAAGCAATACAAGTAGATATAAATCCCCAGGGATTTCATTAGAATGACTAAAAAACATAACAGCAATACAAGTAGATATAAATCCCAAGGGCAATTCACTCCATAAGTCCACGAATGTTGAAAAGAAAACAGCAAAAAGTAATTTTCCACGCTCGAGAGAAGCATACAAAGAGCAAATTGTTAGTCATACATTTCTACTGTCCAATTCGTTCTTCCTAAAGGTGCCTCTTGTCCAGGTCATCAAAATAGGCGTGTTCCATGGCTTTCTTCGCAGAAATCCTCTTGGAAGGTTCATATTTCAACATTTGCTGAAAAGAAAAGGAGAAAAATACAATGAAATGAAATTCAATGGGAACTACTAGAAAGAGTTATTAGCCAAGGAGTAACTTACAGATAGCAGATCGATTCCAAGCTCATCCAAACCCGGAACAGCCGTTGACAGACTTTGAGAATTCCATTGGGGGTATTCATGCCAGTTCTTTAGTTTACTCACGCCTGGCCACACCTCTTCATTGGGAGTGCCCAACAGCCTGCATAAACAGGGTAGAATTATATACAAAATTAAACACACACAGTTGACAAAAACACACACAAACGCCGGTATATTATTGCTAAATGTTTCACCTGAATATATGAAGGAGTTGTTGAAGCTCGGAATCACCAGGAAAGAGTGCTTGCTTAGTGACAAGTTCCGCTATATTTAAGACACAAAGAACATTAGTAAACCCTCTACCTGACACACAAACAATAAGTTAAACAATATAATCCTTACCAAATATGCAGGCAACAGACCATATATCCACAGCCATTGAGTAATGGGTGGCTCCCAAAAGAACTTCAGGGGCTCTATACCACAGGGTAAGTATCTGAGAACAGAGATATTGACATACAAATGATTAAGGAAGCCAGAGGAAAAAAAAAATATTTTTCAGAGAAGATGCTATCTTTCATGTGTATTTACCTCATGCGTATATTTCTTAATTGGCACAGTGAATGCTCGAGCGAGTCCAAGATCAGCAATTTTAAGCATCATTGTTTTCCGGTCCATCAAGAGATTGTGAGGCTTCAAGTCCCTTAATAAACATTGAATTTACATTCAATTTCTAATAAACGTATATATATATATATATATATATATATATATATATATATATATATATATATATATATATATATATATATATATATATATATATATATATATATATGTATGTATATATATATATATGTATGTATATATATATATGTATGTATGTATACACACATTTGCAAATGCGAGAAAAATGAAAGGAAACAAGGAAATGGGATTAACAACCTGTGCAAGATTCCATGGCCGTGGCAGAAAGCAACGCCCTTGCAGAGTTGGTACATCAAACTCTGTGAACAAATTCACAATTCACAAAATTGAATAAAAAAGATAAAAGGGAAGAATATTGAGAGAGATCTGAAAATTAAAAATATGTATTACTTTGATGGTTTGAGGAGGAATGGATTCTCCGGTTTGACGGAAAGAGCGAATGAATTTCTTGAGATCGGTTTCCATGTACTCAAATACCAAGTAGAGGACTGTCTTGCCTTCCTTGTTCTGACCTTGTTTGACATCCATTAACCTGTGTGTGGAAGTAGGAATTAGCAAAGAAGGAAAGAAAGAACAGAAAAATGGGTAGAAGAGAAAGAAGAAGAAGAGAAAAGGGTACCTGACGACATGTGGATCGCGCGAGAGCATCCGCAGAATGGAAACCTCGCGGAGGGTGGTGGGAGGGACACCTTCTTCGTCCTCATGGAGGCGAGTCTTCTTGAGGGCAACGATCTTCCCAGTGGCCTTTTCTCTTGCCCGGTACACCTTTCCGTACGTCCCTTCTCCAACCTTTTCAAGCTTCTCGAATGCCTCCTTTGCCGATAGTACTCCTGCCTTCTCCATTTTTTTTCTTTCTCTCCTCCTTAACTCAATCCAAATCAAATGAATCAATCGCCTACCCTTCAATTCTAACTATACAAACCCCTTCTAACATTTTCCTATATATATAATAAATAACCATAAATTTCAAATCAGGAATTTAGTCGTTGTGCAACGGACACTTGTTTTTTGAATTTCAAATCCCGCTCCCCTTCCCCTTCTCAACATCAAATTAGGAATATCAATATATTTATTTTTTTTCTTTTCTTTCCACAAAATATATTCATTCATATTCCTGGTTACTCCAAATCTCATACAATAATGCTATATTAAATATTTTATGTCTTAAATGACTATTTTAAATTTCATTAACATAATACATTTTTAGGATAAAATGAAAATTATTTACTAAATATATTTGAATTTAAAATATTATGTACTACCTAATATAAACCTAAATTAATTAATATTTTTAAAAATTAAAAACCCTTCAAAAAATACGACTCAGTTTCCTAAATCCAACTCGTTTACTAATCATAGTATTAGTATAATATGGTATTTTTTTTAAAGTTTAAAATAATAATTACGATCCAAATAATCTTAGTTACAACAAATATAATATAATTTAATATCATTAAATATACTCTCTCATGATGAAAAATATTTTGTGATCAATTAATATAATTTTTATTTAATAAAAATAACTTAACTTTAACACCAAAAAGTTGATTCATGTACATATTCAATTTCAAATCAATATTTTTATATTTCTCTACAAAGTTTTTATTGACTTGATCATTAGAGATTAACTTGATCTTTTGTAAAGAGATTTTAACTTAGTGTTTCATTAACAAAGTTTTGTAACTATTTTTACAATAAGTATATCTTTATTCGGTATTTCATCAACATAGTTTTACAATCATTGTTAGAATATATATAATTTCATCAAAGTTTGATTTCTTTAAAGTTAATTTTACTCCATCTCAAAAAATTCATACTCCAATTTTAATAAAGACAACCAATATTAATAAACTAAAATGTAAACATAAAATTATAATTTAATAATTATATATTGTTAAAACTTCATGTTATTAACTAATATGAAATTGCTTATGTACAATATTAACATTTAAAGTGATTATTATAAAAATTAACAAGTCTACACTATAATGTGATTTATGATTTAAATTACGGTATGATAACAGTTAAAATAAACTATTTTATATATTTGAAAAAAAGTACTTTTTTTTATCTTTAATTTACTTATTATCCTTGTTGTTCATTTTTTTCTTAACTTTTTAATAAGTACTTAATAATGTTAAACTTTAATTTTAGAAAATAACTGAAAAATGAAATAAATATTTGATACTAAAATTTCTTAATAAAAAAATTGTACAATATGAATAAAACTTATTATGTTAGTTATTTTGATTTTTTTTATGTTTGTTTTACGATCTATATCCAAACAATTTATATATCATTTGTTAAATAACTAAAATATCATAATAAGTAAACAATATTTTTTTATTCAAATGACACTCTCACACACTTAAGTATTCTTTCACATAGTCTTTCTTTTCCAAATCTCAACTTCTTACATCAGTCCTCTCTAAAAATTCACATTATCAATAAATTAAAGAAAACCTAAATGTGAGGTCTTCCTTTGAAATAAAAGATTAGCTTTAGGAATGAGAGATTGAATATAACTTATAAAACACTTTGAAAAGCTTTTTACAATAATATTTTATTGGACATTGAAAAAGGTAGGTTTCTTTAATAGTTTTTAAAACAAGTTCACATTATTTTCAAAAGATTTAAACAATAGATTGTGTTAAATTATTGAAAAGAGTTCAACTAACAAGTTATGGTGATAAGTATTATCATTATCACTTTTGAAATCAGTTCAATCAACTAACACTCCATTTATGTAGTTTGAAGCTCGTAATATTGGAGAGAAAAAAATAAAACAAGTTGTAAATTGAAAACAAAAATGGAATATGGAATAAATAGTTTGCAACACACCACCTTAGAGAGCATTCCAAACATAAATACAATAAAGATTCACTACTTGAAGAACCTCTTCAATAAAAAATCAGTGAACGAGAGTTTCATACTATCAAGACAATACACTTAAAAGTTTAGTTGTATCCAATATTCAAGCATGTCTTCTTATAATGAAGGAAGTCCTTGTTTATAGGCTTTAGAGTTTGGCAAAAAGTAATGAATAACGAGTATGAAACAATGTGAATATAAGACTAATGATTACATAAGTGTGAACATAAATATAATGATTAACTAGTGTGAACACAAGTTTGATGATTACACTAACATGAACACGAAGCTAATTATTATATTAATGTGAAGACTAATATCATTCACAAATTAATCATGTGTTAAACTAGATAGGATGTCCAGGTGGTTAAGAAGACAAGTGAAGTAGTTACAATCTTCACATGTAATTGAGAATGACTTTGAAGGAAGTCACAACTATCATATGTACTTGAAATTAAAATGTGACTGAATTTATACTTGCACATAGGTATTCTTATCCATTTCGTTATTCACTATTTGGACTTCTAGAGTATTCTAAAATATTATTCAATATTTTACCATATTTTACAATCCCCTAAAATTTATAATTTATTTTGCTTCTTATTTTTTTCTTCAATCATTTGATTATCCCTCTTGCAAATATTCTCACCAATCTTCTTGTTAAGACTTCTTGATTGTCTTATAAATCTTCTCCTTCTTATTGAATTGTTTTTTCATATATAATCACATTACTCCCCTTAAAATCAAGCATGAGCACTCATGACTAATTAACACAAAGACACTCATGATTATACAACAAAAGTTATTTAAGATAATGCAAAGAAAGCTATCAACAAAAGGATACACGAACGATCACTCATTACTCTATATAATAACTTCACAACAGTGAAGGATTTATAAATAAATATACATTTTAGTCGTCAATTAGAGACACAACTATTTGAAATAGTTTGAAGCTTGTATGAATATTTTGCAAACAACATTTACACAAGACATAAATGTTCATTTACACATTAACATTTTTGCATGAAAAATTTTCCCTGTATAAATGTCCTAAATTGAACCATTGTAGCTTGCGTGTTGTGACTTGTCCTTATCTCGATGCCTTTTCATAATCATGTTTAGCTTTATGTTGACACCTTTGTTATTGCACTCAAAGTGATATGCAAAGAATAATCTTTTTTTCTATTACTTATATGCTCTTATGACAATATCACATTAAGCATGACCAACTATAATGGTTGGTGCATTGTGTCGAAATAATTCTTAAAATGATTTATTGGTCAGCTTATAGCTGTTTAGATATTATTTCATCATAATGGTGTGTATATTGTTTAACACTTGTAATCCGCATATGTGGTACTCATCATCTCACATCTTATTCTAAAACTTGGAGAGACTGCATCTAAACTTTTGTGTGTGCCTTTCTAAGAGACTTTATTTGGTCTTCAAGTGCCTCCAGCCTTATTATCCACTCTTTAATGACTTCGTCTAAGATTTTATTAACTTAGCATCCTAATTTGTGTTAGACTTGGTATAATACTTATTTCACACTTATGTAAATTATCAAACATACTAAAATGTTTTATAACTACTTATTATCAAAATATTGAGCCTTAGACGTGACATGACTTTTAAATTAGTATTTGTGTCTTATTATATAAAAATATGTCTATGCCTTAACAATCTTTTCATTGTTTTGTTACGACAAATATTAATAGTTTTATGTAAGTCTAGAATATACAATGTTTTTTTTTTTGTAGACTCTTGTACTCAAAGTCTGAGCATTTTAAAATTTGAATAATTTTTTGAAATACAAATTATCTTTTTGCTATTCTTTAGAACTTTTGATCCTTATATTTGAGTTTTCAATTCAAAGTGGTGGATCTTCCTCATCAATTTCTATTGATTATGGTGTCAATCAAGCTAGATTGAAGTTTTTTCACATCCGATCCCTTCCTATTTTTAGTTTTGTTAATCACTCTGTGAAAATTGTCAGAAACAATCTTACACGATGTTAGTTTTCCATCACATGAGCAATGCAAATAAATGATACATATGTTCAAAGTTTGAAAGGATTACAATATCAAGCTCACAAATATATATCTTGTGAAGGTTACACAATAACAATTCTTATATCTAAATATCTATATAAAGACAAAATTGTTAAATGGTCATACAAACACAACATATATACTTCTGATGTATCTCTTTGTTCTAAATTTTGTGTGAACTTATTCTTTGTGAGAGTGTTTGAAACATTTGCATTTTTTCACTTTGTTAAATTACCCACTGATGAGGAAGTTGTCTACTAATCCTTTTTTTTAGAGTTGTTTTCATAAAAACAATATCTTTTTTTATTTTATAGTTAAAGTGACAGTAAAAATACTTGAGTTGTTGATCTTATGGACAAAATACGAAGGGATAATCAATAGAGTACTTATATGTAATATAAAATTTTAATTAGTAAAGTCACATAGATGTTGACTTAATGGAGAACTAAACATAACCCATAAATTGTGGGTGAACCAATATTAATATGATGTGTTTTTATACTTTGCTAAATGATATAACAATTTAGGAGACCTTTTGCTTTCCACCTTACCAAATTAACAAGGACAAGTATATAAATTGCCCTACTTAATAACATTCTCAAAATGCAAATCATTCAAACCATTCAATGTAATGAGTGAACACAACTTGTTATAATAGTAACACTTTACATAAAAAGAAAAAAAAAACAAATTATTTGCACTAAAACATAACATTGTACAAATTCAATATAAATGACTGGAAACTTCTAAGAATAATATAATAGTATTTATAACAGTAAAGAAACAATTACGTATTTTCATATACAATTATATAGAATAAAGCAATAATATATAATACATACGGATATTTATCAAACTTTGGAAACATAAAAATTTGTCAATAATGAGAAAACTCTAATGTATATACATAAAGAGTAACATTTGTTATCAAATTTGTAACAACAATAAAAACAATCACAATCTCTTAAATATTTTGAATACTCATCTATGTAATATAAATGAGAGAGTGGTCACTATAACAATAATTCTTGAATAACTTTTATAATACTTTGAAGAAAACCATTTTTCCTTATAATAAAAAAATGACAATATATTTATTTTTTAAAAAATCATAATACATTTGATTTCTAAAAAAAGTTATAATTATATTTCTAAAATATCTAACTACATTTGTTATCAACAAGAAAATTATAATATATTATATTTCTAAATGTAATAAATTGCAAAATCACACTAGCAATGTACATTTTTATTTTCTATTACTAACAAATCATCATAATTTATTTTATATTATATATATATATATATATATATATATATAAATATATATATATATAACATTTGGTATTTTGTTGATGTTAACATATAACCAATTTTTTAACTATAATATTTTCTTTATATTAATTGTATTAATTATACTTGATGTGCTGAAAACTAATATGATAATATATTATTTCAAATTAATCATTTATTAATTATTTAATTTAACCATCAAATATCAATATCTCAATAAAAATAAAAACACTTATTTATAAGTCGAGATTACATTAATCAAATTAATATATCAATCAAGATACATTTAGAAGCACTTCTTAATATCCAAATAACATGATATAATAATACTTTTTATTATAAAAAACCTTCATAAAAAAATAATACAACACTTTCTTTCAACCTTTGCAACTTTAAATTAACTATAAGATATGGTTTACTTAAAAAAAAATCATTCGATGGATCTCTTCTTAAATAACCATCAATCCCAAAAACATATAATTGTATAAAATATTCATTTAACGAATAATTTAGAACATTAAATGTCTAAAATTAAATTATAACAAATAATTTGTTAATTATCACATAATCCTAGATTAGAAAACGTATTTATTTTCTTTTTAAGATTTTCCATTGACATTGTAAGGTAATTGTAATTACTCCAAAATCTGTATTGCTATAATATTATTTCCAATGTTATTTTTTCTGGGTAAGACGCCAGTGAGAGGATATTAGTATCAAGGTCTGGAAGTGTTAGAAGGGTAAGGGCAATTGAAGTGGGAGTTAGCGGTGAGGGATCATGGTTTCGCTTCATCCACTAGTGTGTCCTTTGTCAGTTTCCTCTTCTTCCTCTGACTTTTTCAGATGCTCTCTCTGGTCTAGCTGCTACCGGTCCGTACGTTTTGCCTCGAAACGAAGAAACAGCTCCAGAACAGAACGGCCTTTTTTCTTCTGCAATGCTTCGTGGCAAGAGGTCCGTACTATTCCATTTCGTACTTTCTATTTTCCAGTGTTACTTCTTTCATTCTTTCTTCCTATGATTCATTCGAGAATATTTTCCGTTTAAGCTCGCCGGAGTTTTACTATTCTCAGCGATTCCTTTTACTGCCGTGAAAGCCATAGCTAATAGTCCGCTAGGAGAGTCGCTTCAGAGGAAAATGGAGGAGAAAAAGAAATTCGCTGTGGAAAACTCGTCCAAATTCAAAGCATTAGCCAACAAGGCCCGAAAGGAGAGGTAATCCCCGGTAAGCAACACTATCCATTGTGTGTTTTCCAAATGTGACCTCAACCCACCTGAAAATTTTGTACTATGGAAAGAAAATTCCCACCCTGTGATACAAATCCTTGGTGGTGTTTTTTGGTTTTAAAACACTTGTTTTAGAAACAATTTTCAAAACTTAATAGATTTGGAATGAGAAACTGATTGTTGAATAACATAGAATTGTATTAGAAAACAATCTTTAAACAAAAAGTGAGAAGTAAATCAATCATGCTGAAAGGGAGCTCTATGCTGATCCAGTTCTATCAATGAGCATAGAGCTGTCTTGATCCAGAGGGAGCAGTACATATTTCAACAAAGGAATGAGGCGAGATAGAATAATATAACCTTGGAAGAGAGAAGACGTGAGAATTGTAGAAAGGGAATGGTAGTTTGAACAATCTTACTGTGTGATGCAAGAAGCGAGAATGATAAAGACTGGAGACCCTTCTTGAAAATCTCACCCGATCCTTGACAAAGGTATAGTTGGAAGGGGTGCATTAGAAGGGTCAGAAAATGGAGGATAGGAGATGGGGCAGAGGTAGATAGGAGACTCATAGACCATCAATCGCATTCTGGTTTTTCAAAATAAAACTCCCCCCTAATGTAGTATAAAGACCATCCTAGGTCGAATCCCCAAAGATGCATCTCATTCCTATTTATAATGTTTGACACAAGTTAAGACGGGGGCCGATAGAAGCTAAAGTAAAAACGGATCCACTCAACTGCTATTCATGAAATTACAAATCTGCCCTTCTATTGTAGACCGTCTAATGGTCTGAATCATTGACTGTCTAATGGTCTAAATCTGCTGCAATCTTCTAATGTCTCATCCTTAAAACTCCAATCTTCATGCTTCCAAAGTCTTCACTGAAGCTCCTAAAGAGAGGAGTCTATTGTGGCAAGAATAAAGCAATGAGTTCTTGTGCCTGTTCTCCTTATATGTGTCTCTTCTTGTCGATTTCTATCAAATGAGATTCTAACTCACTCTTGACTCCAACAAATTAAAGGTCAGAATTGGCAAAAGATAGTGAAGGACTTGCATACTTTTGCCACTTACAATGGTTTAATTTTCAATGGAGCCTCAAGATCTCGTTAGACATGCAATGGCATTGATGCTTTGCTATGGGGTTAATAGCATAGTAAACAATAGAGCACTAGAAGAGATTGGAAGCATTTACTTGTTTGTGTTTGATCCAGGATGGGTAGGGCTATATTGGCCTGCAAGGTGGGGATTGACTTGATCATCAGGCTTCAACCAAGACCTCAAGGACAAGGTGAATATTTAGTGGAATGAAGGAGTACTCAGGTCATGCCCATTAGTAGTTGGTTACAATAGGTTAGTCATTTACGCTTTAGTTATGTCTTATATTAGTGAGTTAGTTATGTAGATAGTTTGAAGAAGGCATGTTGCATATAAATAAGAAAAAGGGGTTGCGAGAGGGGGGATCTTATCTTTTGGTAAAGTTTGTATTCAGAGGCTAGAGAATGGGGAGAGGTCAGGATCTCTTGAATACCTTGAGCGCTAGTTTAACTAATCTATGACTTTGTCATCAAAGAGTTGTACTATAGAATACATAAGAGAAAAGAGAGTTTCAAATTATCATTTCATTTCATGATTATTATTCTGACGGACACTTGTGTGTCCCATTTTAAGCTAATTTTGATAAACATTCACTAATATGTTTAACTAATTTTCAGCTCTTGGTATGGAGAAGATCGACCTCGTTGGCTTGGTCCTATATCATATGAATACCCTCCATATCTTAATGGAGACTTGCCTGGGGATTATGGCTTCGACATTGCGGGGCTAGGCAAGGATCCTGTGGCTCTACAGAAATACTTCAAGTATGTTATATTTATAATATTTTAATGGAAGCCATTATGCATGTGTTGTTGTTGCTTGTCATGTATGGTAATTTTTCATACGAAAAAATGATTTTTTTTTATTTGCGTATGTGTAAAATAAAAAATGTTAGTTGTTATGGTATACTTTGGACAATAATTTACTGTTTCTTTTAAATAGATTTTCTATAATTTGAAGTGATTGTTTCCAAATTAACAAAAAAACATATTATATAAAAAAAATTGTTTATTAATGATATTTCTATATTGTGTGAAGCTTTATATATGATCATCTTAACCTCTTTTATCAATAAGTTTTGAGATATTGCATGCTCGGTGGGCTATGCTTGCATCTATTGGAGCTCTGATTCCAGAAATATTAGACCTATTGGGAGCCTTTCACTTTGTAGAACCTGTGTGGTGGCGTGTTGGTTATTCAAAGCTCAAGGTTGGGATGCCCTGTTTCTTGAACCATCTTTTGTACAATCTTGCTTGTTAATTTGTTGGGTTTTATCATTTGGAAGTTTGTGTTATTAATTAATTAAAATGCTGATGCAATTTGTTCTCTCTCAAATATTAGGGTAGAATAGAATGATTTTATTGATAACAATACATTAGACATACACACACATATTGGAAGACTAATTTAGGAAATATAATAACAACACTAATATAATCACATCCTTGTGATTCAAAGATATGATTAGATCCCTATGATTCAAAGGTATTTCCGTTATACACTTTAATTATAATATGCTAAATATGGAAGTAGTAAAATATGATTGCTGACACTTCCCCTCAAGCTGGTGTCTATGGATTTTCCATTCCCAACTTGGAAATAATTCTTTCAAAATTGTTGCTATTCAACCTCTTTGTTAGAAGGTTTGCAAGGTTGTCTTGTGAAGAGACATATGGAATTATAAAATGTCAATCAATTTAAATGTGTTTGGTTTTATCATGTTGCATCATATTATGGGCTATGCTAATTTTATATTTGTCATCGCCTTGCCTATGAATATTTTTATTTTCAACAGGGAGATACTCTGGATTACCTTGGCATCCAAGGTCTTCACTTTGCTGGAAGTCAGGGAGTGGTTGTGATTGCTATTTGCCAAGCACTCCTTATGGTAATGATTGTATCCCCTATCTTCGTTTGTGAGCTTTGTTAACAATTATTTCCCGTACTTATATTTTTTTTTTTCTTGTGATATTTTTCATCTGGTGGTTTTTGAACTAGAGAGTACTAAGTGGTGATGTGGTGTAACATATATGATTTCAGATTGGCAACTAGGTAGAGTATTGGATGAGCTTTTCCATTTCAATTCTACAAAATATGGCCTGGAAACCTTCATATGTCAAGAGACATAACAAAATGGAATGTTAGAAAAGCTCTTGTGATATTTGTCATAAAGTTGTTTTTTTGTTGTCTATTTTCTATATTTATCTATCTTGAGTAGGTTGTAACCATGTTCTATCTCTGTAAATCATATCTAGTCTATTGTTATACACACGCACACATAAATACTTTTGCTTACTGAAAATTCGCTCGAGTTTTTCATCTTAATCGTAGTCTCTAACATGATATTAGAATGGGTTCAATCCCACTGTCTTTCTTCCACTTCTGGTCACGTCTATTGTTGTCTATCGTCACTGGCCACCATTTTCTTTGGCAAATCCCAAATCTAGTGCACCTCTTTGAATGAGACCCAATCTTGAGAGTTTCGGAGGCAAAAACTCTTTCATGCGCCGGTACACACTGCTGCTTTGTGCAGTTTTTGTCACATGTGTGCAGTTAGTGCATTGTCTTTTTGTCATCCAAATTTAGATGCAACGCCATCTCTTGTTGGTGCTTCATGGTCCCGTTTCTAGCCCCATCTTGTCACCATAGTCTTCTTTGGATATTGGGTCTGAGATTTGTGATCCTTTACTTAGTTTTTATTTCTTTGATTATGGAAATGCCATTTACAGGTCTTGCTCTTCCTTTTTTTGAAACTCCTACTATCACTATTGAGAAACTCAATGGAAACATACATGTTGTGGTTTTCCTTTGTTGAGCTTTGTTTCTTGATCAAGGACACCATGATCATCAAGAAAAAAGGAAAGTATTACCCAAAATCAGTGCTCAATGGTAGAAACACGATTTTCAGTTGTTTTTTTGTGTTGTAGTAATATGTAGAACCAAATATCATAGGGACTCTAAGAACTTTCAAGACTTTTTCATTTGGAAGGATGCTTAAAGCATTTTTGCTAATGATATTTAACGTCTATATGACTCTCTCCAAAATTTATCCTCTCAAAAAAATTGATCATGATTCGATGATCTTGCATGTTGCTCAAGCCCAATCTACATAGAAGAATTGAAAATGTTCTTAAAAGTCGATTCATTGGAGGAAATAAAGAAGAAACCTGAGAAAGCATATATGGTTTTGATTCTTTGGGGTATGAACCAGCTTTTGATTATGTTCAAAAAGTCCTTTCAATGAAAAGTTTAATCACATGACTCCTCTATATTTCTATTTTTAAAATAGGGAAAAATATCAGAGTCTATTAGAATTTGTAATGATGTCTACTAGAGAAAGATGAGATCGTGAAAACAGAGAACGTGGTAGTAGCAGTGGTTCTCTTCAATGTTTTGTAGAAAAAGGTTGTGCCACACTTGTGAAACCTTTTAATCCATGGCTGACTTTTCTAAGAAGACAACAAATGTTTCTGAGCATAAGCTTTCCAATGATCAATATTAGGAATATCTTTGGTTTAAGTCCAATGGATAAGGCCAATAATTTCAGTGCTATATATTTTTCAATATATGGATAGTCAACTTCTATGGATAATTGACTTTGGTCCTTTGTTCACCTCTATGTATTCTCCAAAAATTCTTTCATATAATTACCTTGGGAAATGAGTTTAAAGTTGCTTTCAAAGGAGTTAACCAAGTCTCTCTTTCCCCTTCATTAAACTTGAAGTATGTCCTCTTCATTCTTATTTGTCTCTTGAACCTAGTTTCTTTAAATCAACTAACCTGATCATTAAATTGTTATCTAACATTTGATGTTGGACTCTTTTATTATATTGCAATGTGGTATGGTCGACTGATTGAAGTAAGATATGAATCCAAAGGCCTACTATACAGAAACAAGTCCTTTTGTGTCCTATGTTGCAACTCCATCTCCAAAGCCTTTTCATGATCTCTTGTGTCACTGAAATTGTCAGAGTTGAAGAAAATGGTACTTGGTCTAAATAGACTACAAATGTTAAATTGTGAGTTATGTTAATTAGACAAACATGTTGGGTCTTGTTTTGCACAGAAAACTGTAATGTAGCAAGATGTAACTCTATTTTTTCTAACTTTCATTCCAACATTTTGGTCAAGTTGTGTTACATCTTATGGGTTCATATATTATCACATTATTGATGAATATTCTTGATGAACTTAGATATATTTAACAAGATGAACATGAACTTTCATCTATTTTTGGTTTCATTCAATGGGATCAACAATCAATTTGAAAGGAGCGACATTGTTAAAGAATATATTTCTTCCAATCTCTTTTTTTTGCTCCACAAGGCATCTTGCGCCAATGTGCATGTCAATGGAAGATCAAAGAGGAAAAATAAACATTTAGTTGCCTGATACAAATATTCCTATTCATCATCGGGACTACCTATTTTCTAATAAGTTGGATGCCCTCTTCGTCTCTTTAAAATAAAATTCCTCTTTCAATTGTTTTTCCATGTTTTTTGAAATAAGGTTCTTGAACACAATGGTGTGTAGGATTTGGTTCTTCTTGTTCGGAATTCAAGGTGAGTTAGAAGTCTCACATTGAGAAATGAATAAGATGAGTAACGTATAAGAAGAAAGATTCACAAACTAATTGGTTGCAAATGGGTTTATGCCATTATAATTATAGTTGGCCCTATGGTGAGGTTGATCATCTTAAAGTCATGTTAGTAGCGAAAGGATATACTCAAATATATGGTATTGACTATGGTTATAGTTTTTGTGGCCAAAATCACTTCAATTTTCCTTCTCACTCTAGCTGTTATTCGTTATCTAGTTTGTAAATTTCATCATCTCTGTATTATGCTGAGTTTGAAGTTGAAATGTAGTGAAGTAGATTATTTAGTCTTTTATTGTCTCACTACTTCTAGGAAGTGTGTTTATCTAATGGTGTATGTTGATAGCAGTCATTAGAAAGAAGGATGTCGCTACAATTTTTCAGTTGAAAAAACACTTATTCAGTCAGTTCTAGAATAAATATCTTGGCAGGACCTTTTTGATATCGAGTTGGCTAAACCAAAGGAGGCCATCGTTATTCCGCAAAGTATGTGCTTTGGAGATTTTGGAGGAAACATGCATACTGGCCTGTGGACTCATCAATAGTTCTATAGTCAAAAGTTAATTACGAATCAAGGTGAACCTAACTCAAATCCAAAGAGATATAGAAGAAAGTTAGGAAACTTGTTTGCCTTACAGTACGAGGGCTGAACGTCTCCTTTTGTAGTTTGAGTTGTTAGTCAATTCATGTTGGCTCCTCATTGATCATTGAAATGATGTGATTCACATTCTTTGATACATAAAAAGGGTTCCAGGATAGGTTTTTTTTTGTGAAAATAAAGGAGGAACCCAAATTTCTAGGTAGTGTGTTGATTGGGTAGGATCTCCTATACATTGTCCATCTACTAGTGGATACTCTATATACATTGGTAGGAATATCATTTCTTGAAACTGTAAGAAACAAAATGTAGTTATTTGGTTTAGTGCAGAAGCTCAAGATAGGGCTATGACCTCAAACAACTCCTTGAAGAGTTTTAGTTTTGTGAAATTCAGCGTATAAAGTTGTATTGTGACAATGAACTAGCTCTTCACATGGTCTCTAATTGAGTGTTTCAAGAGAGACCTAAAAGTATTAAAGGTTGGGTGCTATTTTGTTTGTGAGAAATTTCTGTATAAGGAAATTAGTACTGAATTTATCAACTTAAATGAAAAATAATTGTTTGACAACTGTAACAACTATTTACAAACATCTTAACAAATTCTTTGAAAAGGTCTAGGATTCAATTTATATGTCCCAAACTTGGTGCACACTAAATGTGTGCTCTAGCTTAAAAGGGTTCTTTAGAAAAAGCTGTTTTGTTATGTGTCATTAAGCTGCGTTTTGTTGTCTATATCTATTTATGACTTGTATCGCCGCAAACCTTATCCAAATTATTGTTTTATATGTATGCATTGTTCACTGAAGCTTGTCATCCTAATCCCTGTCTTTAAATGCTACTATAAAATTTGAAAGTGAAATTCAAATTCATCTCGCGTTCGTTTTGTATAGGGACTAAAATCAAAAGTTTCAAATAATTGGAGATTTATAATAATTAGAGATTCTTAAACAGGTTGGACCGGAATACGCTAGATATTGTGGGACTGAGGCATTGGAGCCTCTAGGAATATATCTGCCCGGTGATATAAATTATCCTGGAGGAGCTTTGTTTGATCCCTTGAATCTGTCCAACGATCCCGAAGCTTTTGAAGAGCTGAAGGTAAAAGAAATTAAAAATGGACGCTTGGCAATGGTTGCCTGGTTAGGCTTTTACGTGCAAGCAGCACTGACGGGTAAAGGTCCTGTTCAGAATCTTATTGATCACATTTCCGATCCATTTCACAACAACCTTCTGGACTCCCTCAACATGATGAAACTCGTCATATAATGTCCGTAAGGAATTTGCATTCGTTTGGATGCTCTTTTCTACGTTTTGCTGATCGAAATTCTTGTCAGAATGTTATAGCCATCAGCCATGTACCCTTTGCAATCAATAGTCAAATCTCTGTACAAAAGAAACTATTTTTAATTTTTTGCTTGTTACTATTTAGTTTTGGACAAATACATATAACCATGGAGATTCTTTTAAATGTACTGTTAGATTTTTTATAAAATAGAGCCAAGTAAAAGAATTTTATTAATGGTATGATGACAAGGCATAAGTACTAGCAGCTAGCTTGATTTGAACAATTAGTACAATATATCATGTAATATTCAAAAGCAACTAGCCAATAATTGCATTCATACATTGCAACACGAGTATTTGCTTAGACATGAATGGAATGTATTGCTTGTACAACGTGAGCTGAATAGGAGAAGTTGCACTTGCACCGCTCCTACGCAACCACGTAAAGATGATATTTCCTTGCATCAACATTTGAAGACTTCTAGGTAGGTACTGATTGTGTTACACAGGTGTAAATTGATTATCGGAATGCGTGTAAAATACCCTGGTTGCGCCAACACAGAATGATAAATTGTGAATTAGCCTGCAGACCAAAATGCCACTAAACAATAGGAAAAATATATCTAAGGCATCAGCTTTTCAAAATACAACTAATTAACATTTTTTATTACTATAATAATCATAAATATAAATAAACAATAAGATAAGATTTAGTTGTATTAATAATTGTTAACCATTTTTAATTAATATAATAATAAATATAAATAAACAATAAGATAGGATGTAGTTGTATTAATAAAAATAATTGTTAAGTAGTTGTATTTTTGAAAGAGTGGTGTCAATATATCTCTAATCCTAAACAATGTATATTGAATTTTGAATTTATTTCATTTTAAATTATAAATAATTTGAATTTATTGATTTTAATTTTCTTATTATTTAAATAAATTATTTTAATTAACACTAAATGTAAATGTTTATTTAAATATCAGAAAATTGTTAATAATTAAAATAAACAAATATTGATGATTACTTTAATTAATAGCATTTGATGTTATTTTTGGTCCAAGTTTGTGAAGCTTATTTCAATTGATATTAATGAAGCTTTTTTTATTATTATTTTCGGTCAAAAATGTTTTTAGTTGATATTAATTTCAATTAGTTAGGTGAAGTTAATTTTATCACATTACTAGTTAAAGTTTTCTTTGTTGAAATTTCAATCTTGAGAAATTACCCCAATTGATATTGGTGAGAGAAAATCTTATCCTAATAGTTTTGGTTAAAAAGATTTTTCAGTTGCATTTGAAAAAAAAAATTACAATCATACATTGTTATAGCATACCAAAAGTTTAGTTCATATTTTAAAAAAATAAAAAGAAATTAGTTGATATTTATGAAAGAAATAAGTTAAATGTTCATCATTAATATTTTCTCATATCTTTTGAGAAACAAGTTATTTGTTCAAAATTAATGTTATGGAGTTTAATGTTATTTTTAATATTTTGCTTGTGGTGTTAAATTGTGCTTACCTTATTAGTACTTTAACAAAGTTTAAAGGAAACATTATGAATACAAAATTACATGATAAGTGTTTCTACTCATGTCACATTAAAGAATATAATAACCAAGACTTTTCAATATAGTAAAATCAAATTATAAGATATAATAGATAAAAACACCAAAATAACTATTTAATCTATATTTTTAGTTTATTATTTAACATTCTTATTATCAACTGGTACATCATTACATGTTCAAGTTACTATATTACATCATTACCCTCTTAATCCCATCAGCACCAATCTAACGGAAAAAAAATTATATGACCACTTTCAAACAAAATTTAAATTAAATTAAGACCTTTTACAAATTGTAAAATCAAATTACAAAAAAATGATAAATAAAAAGACCAAAATAGCTATTAAACCTATATATTTAGTTTGCTGTTTAACAAGTTATCAAATTAAACACACTATAAATATAGGAATCAAATTAAGACATGAAGAGACGACAATGACACAAATAAAATCAGCAACATTTACACGTAAAGACCAATCTAAGATGAAAAGATCAAATTAAGAATTCATTGCACCTACAGAATAGCTAAAATATGTTTAATCAAAATTTCATCACGAATGTTGGATGAGTAATTACATCCTCTAACTCATTCCCCATTTTACGAATGAAGAAAAATCCAAATCCAGTAAACATATTCTTTAATTACCATGCCAACACCAATGCGCAAAAAAGAGGGTAAAGGTTTGTGCGAAGTTTGTAAGCCCTATAGACGAACAAATGCAGGTTGATACACTGCTCGTTGTTTAAAACCAAACTTCATTCACCAAACATTAATCTGAACTCGCTTGAAGAAAGAGACTACATTCATTGATCAGTAAGATCTGGTCAAACACGATGGACAGAATCGGTTAGATCTAAGTTAGGTCATTCCATCTATTAGACAACCCCAAGTAAAGAATTTCTTTTTCCTTTTTTAAAACAAAGCTACAAACTAATACACAGATAACAGATAATCTGTTCTCAACTGATTAACTCTTATTCATGCCAAATCACATTCCCTTTCCTTCTCGTAAGCTTCTTCCTCTCCTGTAGTCAATCTCAGCATCAGAGCACGATAACCCCATCTTATATTTCCTGCTAATTCTGGAAGATTCCATTTTTGAGAATATATCCTCATCATCTACAAGAGTAGGGTTCTCTGGTGTGCTGAATCCAGAGCTGTTGCTACAATGCCTTTGTGATTTATGATCTGACATGCAAGAAAAAGCATATTTGCTTACAGGTAGATAAAGAAAAGGGTATGAAAAAGTAGAAGACAGGAAATCCTAATTGTTAAAATGCATAAAATCACCCTAGCACAAAATTACCCTCCATCTTTTCCAGATAATATACGAAGATGACCAATGTCTTACATTCTTACCGGACAAAACAACTAAAACCTTTATCCGTCAAAATTCAGTACAGCACAGCACATCACAGGGCACCAAGGCTCTAGTTATAGAAACGATATTATATATAATGTTGAAACCAAACTGCAAGTAATTTTGAGGTGCTACTCTATTTTACTTTTCAATTTCCATGGTTTCTCAAGATGCAAGGAAACAAATTAAAATTTAAACCTAGAATTTACAACATACCTTCATATCCTTGATATATAGTGGCCTGATTGTGTGCTTCCTTGCCTACTGGACCTGGATCTGAGCCAAGACTTCTTAGACTCTGCAATGCCACCTGAGTCTCCTGCGCTTTGAATCCTTTCATTAATGAAGGCTCTATGTTTTCTTCCATTGTTGACTTGCCAGAAGCAAAGGGCATCATAGTAAATGAGTCCTCCATTACATCAGAAATTTCCACATATTGAGAGGTAGTTATAATCTCATCTGCACTGAAACCAAACGATGCCCGGTAAGCTTCTATTTCTTCCACATCTTGCTTAGGACTTCTAGCATGTCTACTCTGAAGTCCATTTCCACCAGTAGATTGAACATCTGAATCTTTTGAAACACTTAATCTCCCACCATTATGGGGAAATGGAGGATTTTGGTCTAAATAGAATTGTGCATAGGTAGCAGGGCAAAAGAAATTTGTATCTTGGGATGCACTAGTGACACCATTTGTGTCATGCCCAGATACCCTCCCGGACCCTGTTCTCTGATATTTTCCATTCTCAGGAGACAGTGATGAATCCCACTGTGGACGGAACTCCCGTTCAGGAAAGGAGGATGATAAACAGTCACCTGAGTTTCTTGATATTGGAGATATAAGGCTACTGGCAGGACTTCCAGGGTAGAGTGAATATGTGGCTTGAAGATCATTTGCAGTGATGTAGTTACCCTTGTCACTGTTTTTGAGATCCACTGATGATGAGAGAAAATGAGCAAAAGGTACATCTGGGGAAGAGGGAGTTGTTAAATGAGCCAACTCAGGTGGAGGAGTGAGAGGGGCAGTAGATGGTTCAGTAGTGAAATTTGAAAAGACTGGAGGAGACACCAGCTGTGTTTCATGAGCGTATGGTCCAGTGGCATACATTGTAGACGAAGGACCACCAGGTGAGTTAGCAGACAAGGATAAGAAACAACTAGGTGATTGTGCAGTGGAAGGAAGGGCAGAATGAGTGAAGGATGCAGGTGAAGAAGGTGGGGCTAAGAGGGAAGGAGCTAGTCCTGTGGCTTGATTCGTCAACCCAACTGCTTGAGGTCCATTTGGCTGAGAGGCTGGCCCGCTACTCTCAGGAATACGAGATGCAGGTACAATGCGCTTCCCACCTTTCTGTGAACCGAAACAAGAAAATGCACCCCAGCATCCTCCCCATCTCTTTCGCTGTCAATACAAGGGAGCAATATAGACTTACACAATGTTTACAGGAGATCAATAACAAGTATACTGAAATGAAACAATAACTATTGAAAGTTATTTTTGAAAGTCTAAATATTTAACAAGAATCCAACCTCTTAAACATCTTTACATCTTTTCACTGTTCCACACAAACAACAGCAAATATTTCACCGTATTATCACTTAACCTTTCCGCATGCCAAAATAAAAGCCTACAGTTAACAATCACAACATATCTTTTAGAATCTAAGTTTATATCTATGATCTAAATTTTAGGAAAACTGTTGAGGGATTTCTACATTAACATCCTATACATCACAAAGTTAAGTGACCAGTGTCCTTTTGGCAATTTGATTCTAGAAATCTCACTGTTAATTAATACACAACAGTTTGGCCCTTATATTTTTCTGGTGTTTTTAATGTAATTCTCCTTCAATATTTAATCTACTACAGTAACCAGTATTTCTCCTTGATAGACCCGATCATAAATCTAAAACGCCCTGAGGTTAACTCCTTCACTTGAAAATTATAGTGTTTTCTAGTGACATGCTCCACTTCCAAGATTTTTAGACTTCACAAGATGCTTTCTCCTAATGAGCAAGCACTAAGTGCCGCGATTGGTAGCAATCCAAGAGTAATTTCTCATGATACATTTTAAAGATTTTGGCAGGAAAAAGGAGGCTATGCTCAATTATAATATAAGGCAATGGAAGTTTATACAGCTCTTCAGTGCATTTGGTCAGAAACAAATGCCATATTTTCAAAGGTCTCTCTACCTTTACTTTTGAAATGGTATAGGATTTTGCTTTTTGACTTCTCTTACATACTATAAACAGAGGGATTTGAAAGCTTTTTGGTTTTTATAGCCATTTTCATTTTGGCTTGATACTTAGCTGTTTCCTTTTCTCATTTCAGGATAATGCTTTTGTGCCCTCATAGATGCATATTGTCTTTGTTTCAATTAATACTCCATTCTTTTATCAACAAGCATAAGAGAGCACGAGATCAACAGAATCTATCCTGCATTCATCTTGAAAACTTGAAGCTCGCTGAAATTCTTAAAATGCTTATCAATGAAGAAATGAGATCATAAAACATCTGAAACGAAAAAAAAAGGACAACTGAAAGTTGCAGACCTGTATAAAGAAATTTAAGAAATCTAGAATAATCTTACTGCCCAAATTTAGCAAAATTAAGCTTAGATTTGGCATGAGTTTTGGTGGTAATATATATCCCAATAATAGTCTGTTTTAAAATGCTTGCTTAAAATGTTTCATTCCGGGAAGCAAATAGTATAAGACTAATAGTATTTTGTTCCTCCACTAACAGAATCCTCTCCTATTTATTCCTCCAATCTTATGGAAAGCATTAACCTTTTTCATTTCCACACAATGTTCAATCCAAGTACCATAGGGTATACAGAAATAAATGTACATACTAAATAAGTAGGGAATCCCAGATAGCAGTGCGAAGCAGCTGACCTCAAAACCACTAATGCGGGATAGAGATAATGGGAGGGGCGGCTGCTATTCTAGAAATTTTTTAGACTATCATTAGTTAGTTTGTTATATTTGACGTTATGCTTTATTTGGTTTTTCTATCACTATTGTTACTTAATTTACTATATTGTTTTGTTTCCTGTTACTCTTTCGTCTATTATATTACATATTATGCTTTATTTAGTTTATTATTGGTATTATTTTTTCGTTTATTATATCATATTTATGATTTAAAAAAACAAAAATATGAAAGTTACACTGGACTCAAACTGAAGCCCAAAAAACCAAAAACAAAGGGAGAAAAGAAACACTGAAAAACGTGTAACCTACATGACCCAATTCCACGAAAACCCTAATTCACTAGTCAGCTCTCAGCTAAGTGTCACCACGTGTGTCTGAAACTGAAACCCAATGGCAAAGATCAAATATGGAAGACTGGAAGGTTTAGGTAAATAGTGACAAACGCAATGACCAGAGCTATCCAGCAATGGGGCATGCAACAAACACTGCCCAACAACAGGCACAGGTTCAGAAACCTGTCTGGCTTTACTGCTTCACAAATTGCAAACATAATCATGCAAGACTTCCAAGTTTCCTTCACAGATAACAACTGTTTTTACTAAATGCAAGAGCCTACCGTGTCACCCAGGCTCAGATTTTGCAAATGTGTGACCCCTTTGTGGAGCAGTAAAGCCAGACAGGTTTCTGAACCTGTGCCTGTTGTTGGGCAGTGTTTGTTGCCTTCACAGATAACAACTGTTTTTACTAAATGCAAGAGCCTACCATGTCACCCAGGCTCAAGATTTCGCAAATGTGTGACCCCCGATTCACCATGATAGTGACATATAGCATACTAGATTTAGAACAATGAAAGAAAGCTCGGAATTTTGCAAGTTATTCTAATCCCACAGGTTGATTGACACGAGGCATAGTAGAGGAGAAGAATGGTTGACCCCTTTTTAAAAGATATAAGTGATAATTAGACTACTTCATTCAGGACAAATGACCAACAAAGATGTGACAAGCTCAGGATAGGGAACTAAAAGAAAACACATTATAAGGATACTTTGTTTTTTTTTTTTTTTTCTTTTTTTGGCATCCGGTATTATTAATGAGAAGGAAGAAAGATTCCAGAATAGTGGAGAATAAGCTCTACTCCTAAACAGAGGTGCAAGGGAAAACCAAGAAGAATCAGGCACTACAAAATCTTTATGTATCTATCAGAGAAGGCTCCTTTATGGAGACCATAGGCCAACCAATAAAGGGTCAAAATTGTCAACTCTCAAATCTGATCAAGTTCCTGAAAATAATTCTTGAAATATACAAGCAGTTATTCAAGCCAAATAAATTAAAAAGCAGTATAGTAAGCAAGCATAACCCCATAAATGCCAATAAAAAGAAACTATGAAATGGGAGCAGAACCCAGTATTAGCCAAAAATACCAAATAACTTATTTGAAATGACAGTGGCTTTTGGCGAATATAAGGAAAACTGGACAATCCTTCAGGAAGTTACAGACTTATTCCTTAGTCTTATAACTCCCCTATTCCCACTCTTTCCTTAGTTATCAAATTATCAAATTACAATCAACATGTAGAATGATCTCCGACATGCAAGTCAAAATTCAAGACAAAATCACAAAAAACAGTACAAGTTTTTAATCTGATTTTGTTTACCAATTTGCACAACTATTTGAAATTATAAGGCTTTTATAGCACAAATCTCAGAAAATTTGAGATAAAGTGCGCATTTACAAATAATTTTATGCTGCTGAGAGCAAATTTAGATTCATAAAACTAATATAGGACTCTTCATCTTCTCACCCTATTCGTTCTTACGTAGTTATCTAAATAGCCATAATTTACAATAGCCCACAAATTTACAGTCATTTAACACTCATTCCACAAAAAACAACAATTTAATTTTAATACCATTTTTCCTTGTGTGAATGAGAATATGAAACTTATATTAAAATTGTATAGAAGTAGTAGTTAATTATCATTTTAAAAGTATAGATTCTTCTAGCTTCAAGCTATATCATATACTTGCTTATGTATATAATAAAAGAACCATATAACAGAACCCTTAAAGGTTCCCTAATATTAAAAATTTTATAATGTCATATATGCATAACAAAATACTTTTAACACAACTATAATTCAACATTCCAACTTCATAATAAAGCAAAGTATGATAGTACATTAGAACTAAAGATCAAACTACATCAATGACAAAATCATTTGTTCAAAAATTGAAACATAAGTTACCAAACCGAAAAAATTTAAAAAAGGAGTTAATTTCTTCAAATGATTTGAGCCTTGATAGACAGTCACTTTGGGGTCAAAAATTGTATTTGATTTCAAGCTAGCTTCTTCACTCAAAAGTTTACGGGAGTTTATTTGAAAAGTTAGCTTGTTTACCCTACCTCGTAAAATTGTAACAGTTTATGAGTTACTGAGAGAGTTTGACAACCTTATCCACGTGGGTAGTCCAAGCTATTAGGATATGACACAAACCTACACACATAAAGGGAAAAAACGAAAGAGAAAGAAAGAATCTACTGGTTGTTAAAAGAAAGAAGATAAAGCAAAAATTCTATTTATTATTATAAGCGACAGGTATTCTTTCAATACCTACCAAAAAATAAAAACAAAACAATCTCAAATAGTTATTGACCGTAGGGGTTTATTTTCTTATCTCTATTGCATACAACAAGATGAGAATCCTTCGGCATATAGAATTCTCAGTAGTTTTTCCAAATCAAGGTTTACATAACATAATATAAAGCAAGCGTGGATGTGATGCTATGGATCTAGATTCTGACAGAAAAATTGAAATAAAATATAAAAAAGAAAAGGCCAATTGCACCAAAAGAAGTAAAGTAGGCCGCCCTTCACACTAGTTTATGGGGAAATATTTCTCTACAAAGCTTATTTCGAAATATTTCAGCCATCAGATCGGTCCAAGTTTATTTCGAGCGGGTTTGAAATGATTGACTAGGTTTCTGGCTGTGGGAATTGTTTGTCGTCCATAATGTTCTCGAAGGCTAAAAGATGCAAGTATAACCAGAAGACGTTACACAAAAAGCAATGGCACCCAATATGTAAACTAAGTTACTAATGCAATTATCATCGTTAGACGTGAGATCTGAGGAGGATATGTGCTTAATAGAATGAAAACAGCAATGAAAACATATGAGAAGCGATCCCCAACCGAAAATATACAAGTTTGGAGTTAGGTTATGTACTTGGGACCTCAGATCTAACCCCAAAAACCCTTCTCACACTAGCAAATAATCTATAAAGCATAAGTGTATGTGGTTTACAAATGAAATTGGTTAAATAGAAGGACGCGTGAGATTGAGGGAGTGAGAAAGATACTCTTTCGTGCTGAGGAAATCGATTCTGCTCCGACCCCATTAGACAGTAGTAGCTGGGCTGTTCTGTTGCCCTCTACTAGGACTGTCGGGTGAGGCTGTTGGTTGTTTGGTGTTGGTTGCTTTGCGGGCACTAGCTTAAACCAAGATCCTTCTCACATTTCTTCTTTACAAGCTGAAACCCCATGGACTTCTAGCTTCTCTATGTGAAGAGAGGGATGGAGAATATTAATTAATTTATGGCAACAATCAAAGGACAAGGAAAGACAAAAGCGAAAAAGATTGAAATGTGTGTGATGAAGATAGAGAAAAAGTATGGAGGCCGGGCCAAGGGCTATACTTTATATTATTAACATTATTACTGGAAAAACACGCATACATTACTGTCCAGCTGAAATTAAGATTTTACTTTTTTTTATCGGCTAAGAATTTCATTTTACACCGATAAATAATTAAAAATAAAATAATCTTCAATTATATTAATTAGTTGATAATATTTTACAGTAAGATCTTGAAATGGCAATTGAGAAAAACAATGGAGAATGAAAATGATGAAAGTAGAAAAGTTATGAATGAAAGGCGAAAGAATATGACAATTTATCAATTTTTGTGTGTATTTAAATTCTATTCAAATATATATGCCTCGCATATACAATTTAACTAAAAAATTGCCAATTTCTTCAGAAATTTCTCACACTCTTTGAATATAAAATTAAACACAGGTATTTGTATAATAAATTTAAATAAATTCTATGAAATCTCTTTTCCCAAATTAGAGAATTATCATTTCATAGAAATAATTTCCTGTGAACTCACCCAACCAAATTATCTCAATTTTTAATCTCAAATGTATGTATCACTGGATTTATTGATAATGATTATTTTATAATTTTTATAACTTAATTTTAGAAAAAAAAATAATTGATAGTTGAATATATATTTTAAATGTTCAAGTTTGATGATCCATTTTATTTATTTTTCAGTTATAGAAAATAAATTTAAGGTCAATTCAATTTTATAGAGCGGACTTCGGAGATTTATATTTATTTAAATATTTTGTTTTAATTATATTTTCAAAGATATAATATCTCCAACAATTATTTTAAAATATTAAGTGCTCAGAACCTACACACTTAGCAGGGGTTGAATTAACTTCATTTAAGTCTTTAAAATTAGAGAAAGAGACTTTCAAAATAATAGAGACAATGAAACGAAAATAATGGGGCATAAACCCCTTGGTATTATCAAAAGTTGTTCACTAAATCACATAAAGGTGCTGGTTCATACTTTATCGGTATGCATTAAGAAAACTTTTTTCTCTTTTAGCACATCTTAACGTCCATATGTGGTGGATTGAAGTGAGGAGAGAAAACAAATAGAAATTAAAAAAAAAAACAAATTATGAAAAAATGACATGTAATAATAGGAGGAGAAAAGAGAGAAAAGGAATCATATGTCTATTTCCTACTAATTTTCACCACTTATTTTTAAGATCACTTTATTATTTTTCAACTTTTAGGATTTCTTTCCGGATTTGGAAGTTTAGTAAAATTCTCATATAAATGTGATAGCTAAATTTATTTGGAATGAATTCTGTAAAGGTTTAACTTCAATTTCTCTAAGAGATTTTAATTTAGAAATAATTTCGTCAAGTATTCAAGATAAGAAATTTTAGTATTTTTTTTTTAGAAAATTGTATTAAGATTTAACTTTATCTTTTATAAAAGGATTTAGTTCAGGAATGACTTGTCGGTTGTCTAGGGATTTAAAAATATTTGTCATTTTTTAAAATAATTTTATTAAGGTTCAACATTATTTTTTTTTTAAGAGACTTTAGTTATTTTTTACAAGAATGATATCAAGGTTCTATTTTTTATACGAGATTTCAGTTCAATAATGATTTGATCGGTGTCTATCATGTAAGACGTTTTAGTATTTTCGAAAGAATTATATTAAGATTCAACTTTGTTTTTATAAGAGGTTTCAATAGAAGAATAACTTGGTTAAGGCTGCTTTTGTACTTTTTTTTTTTAATAAAAGACTTTGATCAAAGGTTAACTTGATTGGACAAGTTTCAAGAAGGTAAAATTTACTTTATTTTTTAAAAAGATTTTAAGTTTTCATGTTTATGATTTCTTAATTTTAAAAAAAATATTGTCATTATAACTTTATATATATATATATATATATATATATATATATATATATATATATATATATTATATTAAAGTATTAGATAATTTGACGAAGGAGTGAATAAAATTTTAAAATATTTTCTCACATATTATCAAATTGTCTATAAAATATTGTTTTTATAGTACAATTCTTAAGTTATGTCTAATTTATTCTTAAGTTAAAATTTATGATATTTTATTAATAAAAGGATTGTCTTATATAACTTATTTCAACTATTATAATTACATAAATTATTCTTCATTCTTTATTCTCAATATATCACTTATATTTAATACAAATAATGTTTCGTTAAAAGGAGATAAAATTAATAATATTAACTTTGATACTAATTATTGAATTAAGTGTTTATTATTATGTCAAAAATTATAATTTATAATCTCATCACAACTCTTTCAAAAATAGTAACTCAAAACATATTGTAATTTGGTATACTTGACCTTTATCATAAGACTATTGATGTCACTTATAACAAAAATATCATTGTAGTGTAATTTTTGAAGAAAAATATATCTATATATTTAATAATAATTTTTTGAATTTTAATTCAGAGATATATCTCTGATTTACTTTTATTGAGAGAATAATAATCTTGATATAAACAATTACATTTCTTTTTCAGTTATATTTTTGATAGATATATTTTATTTAATTTTAGTTAACTTTGTTTTAATTATGTTACTCAAGCTTTTCCTATTCCCTTATTGTGTTTAAATTGAATTCAAATACATATTATCTTTATCAAATAAGTAATATCATTTTTAAAAGGTATAAAGAAACATTATCGTAAAGGATTTGAATTACCTTACAATTTATCTTTAATATTATAGAATATATAATAAATTGTTTGGTATAAGGATAAAAAATGAATGTATAATATTTAGGGTTTAAAGTTTAACATTAGAACTTAGGGTTTAAGGTTTATTTTTAGTGTCAAAAGTCATAAAATTTTAATCAAAACATTTTTTAGCGGTACTTATGCGAAATGATAAGAAATGAACTAAAATGAATATGAATATGCTTTGGGTTCAAAACCATGTAATCTTGACTTACTTTTCAACTTACCTACCTTTAGTATTTTTTTATACCTGAAAAACTGGTGAAATTTTGACTTCAAATTTTCTTAACTTTTTTATGTCAAACCAAAAAAATAATGTTCATTTATTATGCCTTTGTGTACAATTTCACTGCAAATTTTACAATTAAGTGTGAAATGATGTGATGTTGAGAGATGGAGTTGTAAAATATTATTATAGGTACTGTTGTATCAGCTTTTCCAAACTGCTAATGTCAAGGCTGGTTCATGAGCTGACAATTCTAAAGTTACCTCATTTAATGATGTCATAGATTAAAGAAGATGTCATCGGTTAAGGATGATTAGATGTGGTGATAGGACATATGCTACAATATTTTTAAAATTTTAAAAAGTAAATTATATATGTGTCATTTATCCAGAAAGTGGTTCATGGACAAAATTTTCATAAAAAAAAATAATATATACAAATGAATAGCAATTACCGATTGAAAGTTTGAACATCTTATTTTTAATGTAAACAATGGCCTAGAAGGACGTCTAAAAAAATTTATTTGCATTTTGAATGGTTGAATGGAATAAACATTTCGTTTTCTCTTTTATAATGTTTAAAAAAGAATTCGTAATCACATAAAAAAAGTTTGTTACAATTATGCACATATATTTGAAAATAAAATAATAAAGAAAAATTTATTTCATATATACGTGTATATATACATACTGTGTTTAGATTAGAAAATTTACATTTTTAATCTATTTTTTATAATACATGTTATTTTAGGGAGAGAAAGAGTGAACAATACAATGACAAATAGTCAGAACAATTAATACTTACTGATTAATAGTCTATGCATTTTAGAAAGTAAAGTAAATTAAAAAAATAATTCAGCAGATAAAATAATAATAATAATATAAAATATAAAATATAAAATATGTATTCATATATATTAAAGTGTTATTAATGAAAAAAAAGTTAACAATATATTTTTTAAATATTACTTTAAAATGTTAATTTTTAAATTAGTATTAAAGTAAAATTAATAAATTTAATAATATCAATTTAAAATATTTTATAAATTAACATTTAATAATTAACTTTATAAAATTTAGTTACTTAATATTCAATATCTAAATATAAATAACAGTGATTTAAGTATCTAATAATATATGACCATTAAAAACAAAAAAGTAGTTTTTAATTTTATTATTTTTATTAATTAAAAGTTAGTCTCTAAAATAGATTAAAAATTATTTAAAATATCATTTCTAATTACATTTTTATAAGAAATTAAAAAAATGTCTCTAAATAATTTTTTTTAATTATTAATTACTAAAAATATAGAATCTAATATTATAATTTTTATTAATAATAAAAATTATTTTAGATACTAATAATTTTTTAGTTTATAAAATAGCATTTAAATTAGTTAATATAATGAATAGTTTTTTTCTCTGAATTAGTTATTATTTAATAAATTTTTTATAATAATTATTTGTAGTCTCTAAATTAATTAATATAAATAATTAATTATTTTTAATCTTTAAGTTAATTATAATTTAATGACTTTTTTTATAATGTTTGTATTTATCATTTTATTTCGTAAATTATAATTTCTCCGTAAATTAAAAATATAGGAAACCTAAATTTGTTAAAACATCGAGCTAAAAAAAACTTCGTGGTGTTCATTATTTACCATATGAAATAATAACTCTTTAAATACAATAAAAAAAAGTTGTTGAATTTCTTTCAAGTTTTAAATATGAATCATATAAACAAAAATGAAAATTGTGAATTTAGATATAGAATTTAGAGCTTTAGGATTTAGAATTTAATACGTATAAGTGAAATTTTGAGACGATATTACATAATTTTTGATTTTTTTAATTTCTAATTATTTTAGAAACATGAATAATAGAATTTCTTTTAAAGAATATTTTGTTAAATTGATGAGAAACAATAAGAAAATGATAAAAAATGATATATGGAAGGTTTGGGTCTAAAAACTAATTTTCTTAAGTTGGTTTCCAACTTTGCTAATTTTGGTGACTTTCGTGCTTGAAAGAGTCACAATTTTAACGTGAAGTTCTCTTAACTCTCTTTTATGTCAAATAACCACAAATCAACCTAAAAAATGATATTTGAAAGTTTATGCGTAAAACAAAGTCATTTTTTGGGTTTAGGGTTTAGAATTTAGGTTCAGGTTTAAGGGTTTGGGGTTTGGGATTCTAGGTTCGGGATGTAGGGTCTGGGAATCGGGGTTCGCGGTTCGAGGTTTAAGGTTTCGTGTTTCGAGTTTTGGGGTTCTGGTTTAGGGTTTAGGGTTATTGTCTAGGGTTAGATGGTTAAGGGGTTAGGAGGTTATGGTTTAGGGTTTAGGCTCGAGGGTTTACGGTTATGGGTTGCGGGTTCAGGGTTTCGGTGTACTAGATTCGGGGTTCGGGAGTCAAGGTTTGGGGTTCGGGGATCGAGGTTTGGGGTTCGGATTTCGTGGTGCGGGGTTTTGGGGTACGAGGTCAGGGTTTCGAGATTCGATGTTCGTGGTTTAGGGTTCGGGTTTTAGTTTTCGGGTTACAGGTTTAGGGCGGGTTTTGGGTTCCGGATTCGGGGTTCAGGTTTTGGGGCTCGGGGATAAAGGTTCGGTGTTTCGGGTTCGAGTTTCAGAGTCTGGGGTTCGGGGTCTAGGGTTTGGGGTTCGGGTTTAACGTTTAGAATGTAGGGTGTAAGGTTTAGGGTTTATTGTGTAGGGCTTAATGTTTTGGCTATCAGGTTCTGGGCTCTGGGTTTCGGGTTCAGGGCTTCGGGTTCCGGGTTTAATGAGAGTTTCAGCTTGGTTCGGTTCGGTTGGGTTCAGTCCGGTACGGTTCGTTTTGGTTTGATTCAGTTGGATTGGATCCGGTCCGGTTCAACTGGGTCCAGTTCGGTTTGGTTTAGTTAGGTCTAGTTCGATTCGTTTTGATTTGGTTTGGTTGGGTCCAATCAGCCCGGTTTGGTTGGATTGGGTATGGTACAATTTGGTTAAGTTAGATCTGGTCCGATTCGATTGGGTCTAGTTCGATTTGGTTGGATTGGGTCTGGTCCGATTTGGTTTGGTTCAGTTGGGTTGGGTTCAGTTCGGTTCAGTTGGATTGGGTCTGGTTTTGTTTGGTTCAGTTGGGTTTGGTCTGGTCTGGTTCGGTTTGGTTGGATTGGGTTTGGTCCTGTTTGGTTCGGTTTGGTTCAGTTTGGTCTAGTTCCATTTGGTTGGATTGGGTCTGGTTCGGTTTGGTTTTAATTGGGTCCGATTCGGTTTGGTTTAGTTGGGTCTGGTTTGGTTCTATTGCAACGGGTAAAATTGGGTCCGGTCCAGTTTGGTTGGATTGGGTTTGGTCCGGTTCGGTTCGTTTTGGTTTGGTTCTGTTGGATCCAATTGGTTCGGTTTGGTTGGATTGGGTCTGGTCCAATTTGGTTCGGTTTGGTTAAGTTGGGTTGGGTTCGGTCCGGTTCGATCTGGTTTAGTTGGGTTGGGTCCGGTCCGGTTCGGTTGGATTGGGTCTAATCCAGTTTGGTTCAGTTGGGTTTGGTTCAGTTTGGTTTAGTTGGCTCCGATTCGGTTGGGTCCGATCCAATTTGTTGGATTGGGTTTAGTTCGGTTTGGTTCAATTGGGTCTGGTCTGGTTCGATTGACTTCAGTCCGGTTTGGTTGGATTGGGTATAGTTCGTTTTGGTTCGGTTGGATTGGGTTTGGTTCGGTTGAGTCTAGTTGTGTCTGGTTCAATTTGGTTCAGTTGGGTCTAGTCTGGTTTAGTTCGTTTTGGTTTGGTCCGGGTTCAGTTGGGTCTGGTCCGGTCCGGTGCAGTCCGGTTTGGTTTAGTTGGGTCTGGTCCAATTCGATTGGGTCCAGTCCAGTTGGGTCTAGTTCAGTTTTGTTCGTTTTGGTTGGGTTGGGTTGGGTCTAGTCTAATTGAGTTTGGTCCGGTTTGGTTGGATTGGGTCTGGTCCGGTTCAGTTTGTTTTGGTTTTGGGTTGGGTCCGGTACAGTTGAGTCTGGTTCGGTTCAATTGGGTCCAATCCGGTTGGACCCAGTCCAATTTGGTTGGATTGGGTCTAGTCTGATTTAATTTGGTCCGATTCGGTTGTTCAGTTCATTTAAGTTTGGTTAGATTCAGTCTAATCCGGTTTAGTTGATTTCGATCAGGTTGAAGTGAACTTAAAGTGTAAGTCAACTTTATAACACAAATCGCTTGTAACTTGTAAAGTATTCGAAGAACTTATTTTTGGTAGATGTGGGACCATGATCACTGTCATGCCCCTATTCTTGTTCAGCTTCATTAGAGCATCCTTTATATTTTCTGTCGATAAAGGATCTAACGCACTAGTAGGCTCATCGAACAACAAGACCTTTAATTCAAAAAACACCACATAAAATCAAAATTACAAACAGAAATGCAAATAGAAAATAATTTTATGTCACCTTGGGTGAATTAGCCAAAGTCCTAGCAAGTGCAACCCTTTGAGCTTGACCCTCAGAGAGTTCAGCTCCAAACTCATCCATGAAAGAATCATCTAAGTTTGCCATTGCCAGCAACTTGCGCACCTCATCATCGGTTAGCCTTTTCCCTCTTAACCGTGGTCGATACCTCACATTGTCGGCAGCTGTGTCTGTGGAATAGATACCCTCCAACATTAACAGGAGGTTTAATTCAAAACCAGTAAAAAGTAAACTTTCTTCCAACACAAAAATTCAATAAACTAGTAATTGAATTTAGTGGAGAGTAACAACAATATTATTGACTAACTTTTAAAAGTTAAACCATCACCAAAGGACTTTCCTCTAATTTGTCTAGTTTGTCAAATCAAATTGTAAAACCAATGTTATATTTGAGGGTACCAAATTGGGGTAGCAATCTTCTCATGTATACCTGACCTTCTAGTTAATGCATATATTGCATGTACAATTGTGTAAAATATAAAAGAACAGCAGAAAAAAGAGAAAAAGCCTGCTGGCCCAAGACCGAACACTCAAAGGATGGAAGAATACAACCAAAGAAGAATAACCTAAAAAATAAAGGAGAATGATTCTACTTTGCACTCTGTCCTACACCGTTTCAATCAAATAGAAACTCCCAACAACTTAAGAACCTCTACCTTTGCCGTATTCACCATCGTACATGGCAGGAAGCCAGCAGCGCCATCGACATGCACGATATCATCAGTCGAAGAAACATGCTTCGTAGGCAAAAGATCTGGAGCTTTCCCTTTCGACACCGACTCACTCACATCACCAGCAGATGATTCTAACTGCTGACGGCTAAAACTAGAACCGTAATTGGTCATCAAAGTGAGTATGTTATTACACAAACTCTATTTTTGGCAGGTTTTTGTATTTTGGTTCCTCTTCGTTTATTCTGAGCATTTTTTAACCATATTGGTGGGAAACAACAGTAAAATGACCGAAAATGATGTGCGTAGAGTTTGGGTGCAATAACAAGTCATCATGTGTTGGTTTGTAACTTTTGGGAGTTTTCGTCCCAAATGACCTAAACTTGTGAGCGTTATATTTTTCGTCCCAATTAATTACTATAGTATTGCAGAATTGATATCATTGTTGTGTGTTCTTGGTGAAACTGAATAATTGAATCTGCATTCTGAATTAGTTTCATGTCTGTATTAATTACTGGTGTTAGGGAAATTTATAAAATTTACCAATATTGATTGAAACCAGTGTAGTGCTCTGTTAGAAGTTTTAAATTAGTATGTTGTAATTCTGTTCCTCTCTGCTCTCATTCAAATTTGGAGTTGTGCATGATCTTGTTCTGAGTGTATATTGTTATTGAAACTGTGTAAGCTTGACCTGCTTAAGGGGCTGCTGTGAAATTGAAATTCAGTGTGATTGAGAATCTGTTGTGTGCTTATATCTGTCAGTATAACAAATTGATTCATTTGTGCCTTGAATCAATTTATTTCTTTACTGTATCATATATCTTTAATACCAAGATTCATTAAAGTTTTTCAGATTGCGAAAACTACTTTCAAAGGTCTAAATTGGATAAAATATTTCAAAGTTCAATTCACCCCCTCTTGAACTCAGCCTAAAACGTTTTCAGTTTTGACCGCAATATTTTTCATTCGTATTGATGAAAAACAACAACAAAATGACCGAAAAATATGTGCAAAAGATTTGGGTGAAAAATCTAGTCATTTGGGGTTAGTTTTTATTTTTGGCAGGTTTTCGTATTTAGGGTCCCGTTCTTTTGTTTTCAGCAGTTTTTAACCATATTGGTTGGAAACAACAATAAAATGACCGAAAATGATGTGTATATGGGTTGGCTGCAAAAACAAGTCATCATGTGTTAGGTTGTAACTTTTTGGAGTTTTCGTGCATAAAGACCTGAATTTTTGACCGGAATATTTTTTAGCCGTATTGACGGAAAACAACAACAAAATGATCGAAAATTATGTGCAAAATATTTGGGTGAAAAATGTAGTCATCTGGGGTTGGTTTCTATTTTTGGCAGGTTTTTGTATTTTGGGTCCTGTTCTTTTATTTTGAGCACTTTTTAACCATATTGGTGGAAAACAACAATAAAATGACCGAAAATGATGTGCGTACAGTTTGGGTGTAAAAACAAATCATCATGTGTTGGTTTGTAACTTTTGGGAGTTTTCGTCCCAAATGACCTAAACTTGTGAGCCTTATATTTTTGAGCTGTATTGATGTGAAACAACAACAAAATGACCGAAAGTTATGTGCAAAAGATTTGGGTAAAAATTGTAGTCATCTTGGGTTGGTTTTCATTTTTAACAGGTTTTTGTGCAGAAGGTACTGTACTTTGGTTACAAGCATTTTTTAACCCTAGTAATGGGAAACAACATTAAAATGACAGAAAATAATGTGCGGATGATTTAGGTGCAAAAACAAGTCATCATGTGTTAGTTTACATCTTTTGGGAGTTGCCGTGCAATTGACATGAACTTTTAAATGTTATATTTTTTGAGTCGTATTGATGGAAAAGAGCATCAAGATGACTAAAAATTATGTGCAAAATATTTGGGTGAAAATTGTAGTTATCTGTTGTTGGTTTCTACTTTTGGCAGGTTTTCGTATTTAGGGTCATGTTCCTTTATTGTGAGCAGTTTTTAACCATATTAGTTGGAAACAACAATAAAATGACCGAAAATGATGTGCATATGGGTTGGCTGCAAAAACAAGTGATCATGTGTCAGGTTGTAACTTTTTGGAGTTTTCGTGCACAAAGACCTGAAGTTTTGATTGCGATATTTTTCATTCGTATTGACGAAAAACCACAACAAAATGACCGAAAAATATGTGCAAAAGGTTTGGGTGAAAAATCTAGTCATTTGGGGTTGGTTTCTATTTTTGGCAGGTTTTCATATTTAGGGTCCTGTTCTTTTGTTTTCAGCAATTTTTAACTATATTGGTTGGAAACAACAATAAAATGACCGAAAATGATGTTCATATGGTTTGGGTGCAAAAACAAGTCGTCATGAGTTAGTTTGTAACTTTTGAGAGTTTTCATGCATAAAGACCTGAAGTTTTGACCGGAATATTTTTCAGCCGTATTGAAGGAGAACAACAACAAAATGATCGAAAATTATGTGCAAGATATTTGGGTGAAAAATGTAGTCATCTGGGGTTGGTTTCTATTTTTGACAGGTTTTTGTATTTTGGGTCGTGTTCTTTTATTCTGAACATTTTTTAACCATATTGGTGGAAAACAACAATAAAAGGACTGAAAATGATGTGCATATAGTTTGTGTGCAAAAAGAAGTCATCATGTGTTGGTTTGTAACTTTTGGGAGCTTTCGTCCCAAATGACCTAAACTTGTGAGCGTTATATTTTTGAGGTGTATTGATGTGAAACAACAACAAAATGATCGAAAGTTATGTGCAAAAGATTTGGGCGAAAAGTGTACTCATTTTGGGTTGGTTTTCATTTTTTAACCCTATTAATGGGGAACAACATTAAAATGACAGAAAATAATGTGCGGATGATTTAGGTTCAAAAACAAGTCATCATGTGTTAGTTTACATCTTCGGGAGATGTCGTGCCAATTGACATGAACTTTTAAATGTTATATTTTTGAGTCGTATTGATGGGAAAGAGCATCAAAATGACTAAAAATTATGTGCAAAATATTTGAGTGAAAATTGTAGTTATCTGTTGTTGATTTCTATTTTTGGCAGATTTTCGTATTTAGGGTCATGTTTCTTTATTTTGAGCAGTTTTTAACCATATTAGTTGGAAACAACAATAAAATGACCGAAAGTGATGTGCATATGGGTTGGCTGCAAAAATAAGTCATCATGTGTTAGGTTGTAACTTTTTGGAGTTTTTGTGCACAAAGACCTGAAGTTTTGACCGCGATATTTTTCATTCATATTGACGAAAAACAACAACCAAATGACTGAAAATTATGTGCAAGATATTTGGGTGAAAAATGTAGTCATCTGGGGTTGGTTTCTATTTTTGACAGGTTTTTGTATTTTGGGTCGTGTTCTTTTATTCTGAACATTTTTTAACCATATTGGTGGAAAACAACAATAAAAGGACTGAAAATGATGTGCATATAGTTTGTGTGCAAAAAGAAGTCATCATGTGTTGGTTTGTAACTTTTGGGAGCTTTCGTCCCAAATGACCTAAACTTGTGAGCGTTATATTTTTGAGGTGTATTGATGTGAAACAACAACAAAATGATCGAAAGTTATGTGCAAAAGATTTGGGCGAAAAGTGTACTCATTTTGGGTTGGTTTTCATTTTTTAACCCTATTAATGGGGAACAACATTAAAATGACAGAAAATAATGTGCGGATGATTTAGGTTCAAAAACAAGTCATCATGTGTTAGTTTACATCTTCGGGAGATGTCGTGCCAATTGACATGAACTTTTAAATGTTATATTTTTGAGTCGTATTGATGGGAAAGAGCATCAAAATGACTAAAAATTATGTGCAAAATATTTGAGTGAAAATTGTAGTTATCTGTTGTTAGTTTATATTTTTGGCAGATTTTCGTATTTAGGGTCATGTTCCTTTATTTTGAGCAGTTTTTAACCATATTAGTTGGAAACAACAATAAAATGACCGAAAGTGATGTGCATATGGGTTGGCTGCAAAAATAAGTCATCATGTGTTAGGTTGTAACATTTTGGAGTTTTCGTGCACAAAGACCTGAAGTTTTGACCGCAATATTTTTCATTCGTATTGACGAAAAACAACGACAAAATGATCGAAAAATATGTGCAAAAGATTTGGGTGAAAAATCTAGTCATTTGGGGTTGATTTCTATTTTTGGCAGGTTTTCGTATTTAGGGTCCTGTTCTTTTGTTTTCAGCAGTTTTTAACCATATTGGTTGGAAACAAGAATAAAATGACCGAAAATAATGTGCATATGGTTTGGGTGCAAAAACAAGTCGTTATGACTTAGTTTGTAACTTTTGAGAGTTTTCATGCATAAAGACTTCAACTTTTGACCGGAATATTTTTCAGCCGTATTGACGGACAACAACAACAAAATGACCGAAAACTATGTGCAAAATATTTGGGTGAAAAATGTAGTCATCTGGGATTGGTTTTTATTTTTGGCATGTTTTCGTAATTAGGGTCATGTTCTTTTCTTCTGAGAATTTTTTAACCATATTGGTGGAAAACAACAATAAAATGACCGAAAATGATGTGCATATGGTTTGGGTGCAAAAACAAGTCATCATGTGTTGGTTTGTAACTTTTGGGAGTTTTCGTCCCAAATGACCTAAACTTTTGAGCATTATATTTTTTAGCTGTATTGTTGTGAAATAACAACAAAATTATCGAAAGTTAAGTGTAAAAGATTTGGGTGAAAAACGTAGTCATCTTGGGTTGGTTTTCATTTTTGACAGGTTTTTGTACAGAAGGTACTGTACTTTGGTTACAAGCATTTTTTATCCATATTAATGGGAAACAACATTAAAATGACAGAAAATAATGTGCGGATAGTTTAGGTGCAAAAACAAGTCATTATATGTAAGTTTGTATCTTTTGGGAGTTTTCGTGCATAAAGACTTAAACTTTTGACCCGAATATTTTTCAGTCATATTGACAGAAAACAACAATAAAATGATCGATAATTATCTGCAAAAGATTTGGGTGAAAAATGTAGTCATCTGGGGTTGGTTTCTATTTTTGGAAAGTCTTCGTATTTGGGGTCCTGTTCTTTTATTCTGAGCATTTTTTAACCATATTGGTGGAAAACAACAATAAAATGACCGAAAATGATGTATGTATGGTTTGGGTGCAAAAACAAGTCGTCATGAGTTAGTTTGTAACTTTTGGGAGTTTTCATGCATAAAGACTTCAACTTTTGACCGGTATATTTTTCAGCCGTATTGGCGGAGAACAACAACAAAATGACCAAAAATTATGTGAAAAATATTTGGGTGAAAAATGTAGTAATCTGGGGTTGGTTTCTATTTTTGGTAGGTTTTTCGTATTTGGGGTCCTGTTCTTTTTATTCTGAGCATTTTTTAACCATATTGGAGGAAAACAACAATAAAATAACCGAAAATGATGTGCGTATGTGATGAGAACCAAGAGCTGAAGTTTAACCAACCTCAAGCACCTGCACAAATAAATAATTCAAAGGATGCTTTACAAATTCCAAGTGGATCAATCACGAGGTCAAGGGCCCAAAAAATGGAAGAGGCATTGATTGGGCTGATTCAAGACATTTGGACTGCACAAACAAAGTATAAGATTGAATTGAAGTCTAATCACATTCTTAATTTGATATGAGCTGATGAAGGAATTAAATGAAGGAGATCTGGGCTAAAAACGCATAATTTGAAGAGAAGGACCCATAGAAAATGCATCACCAGATTTATTTGTAAATGGGCTATTTTGGGCTTAGGTTAAAATATGAAGAGTCACCCATTATTTTGTGGACGAATTTTAAATTTTTTATTTCGATGTATTTTGATTAATTTTCCATAGGACTTAGAGTAGTCATATGCTTAGTAAATTGTGTTTTTCGTTTTCCCATCTATGTAATAATTAGTCATCTATAAGTGTGCCAAAAAGCTACTGTTGCATTAAATTTGGAGGCTTCTATGCTATTGAAGAGTTAGGTTAGCTTTTTAGAAGCTTAAAGGTCTACTTAAGTAAGAAAACACATGTAAACAACAACTTTGAATTTGAAATACGAATTTGAATCTGAAAATTTCATAAGTGAGAGTTTCTCTCTTGAGTTTTTCATTTGGACTTGCAACTTATCAAAGGCTGATCATCCTTGTTGCGTTTACCATACTTTAGGGTTTTTGCTGCGTTTTCTTTTCCGCACGACAAGGGTTTTGAGTAGATCTTCCTAAATCTGAATACTTAGGGATCTTGGGGCATTCAACTACTCTTTGTTGTGGGTTCTGGGGTTTATTCCTAACCAGGTTCACATCAGTATGGTTTGGGTGCAAAAACAAGTCATCAAGTGTTGGTTTGAAACTTTTGGGAGTTTTCGTCCTAAATGACCTAAACTTTTGAGCGTTATATTTTTTAGTTGTATTGATTTGAAACAACAACAAAATGACCGAAAGTTATGTGCAAAAGATTTGGGTGAAAAACGTTGTCATCTTAGGTTGATATTCATTTTTGACAGGTTTTTGTGTAGAAGGTACTGCACTTTGGTTATAAGCATTTTTTAACCATATTAATGTGAAACAACACTAAAATGACAGAAAATAACGTGCGAATGATTTAGGTGCAAAAAGAAGTCATCCTATGTTAGTTTACATCTTTTGGGACTTTCTGTGCCAATTGACATGAACTTTTAAATGTTATAATTTTTAGTCGTATTTATGGGAAACAATATCAAAATGACAAAAAATTATGTGCAAAATATTTGGGTGAAAATTAGAGTTATCTGGTGTTGGTTTCTATTTTTGGCAGGTTTTCATAATTAGGGTCTTGTTCCTTTGTTGTGAGCAGTTTTTAACCATATTAGTTGGAAACAACAATAAAATGACCGAAAATGATGTGCATATAGATTAGGTGCAAACACAAGTCATTATGTGTTAGGTTGTAACTTTTGGTAGTTTTCGTGCAAAAAGACCTTAACTTTTGACCGCACTATTTTTCATTTGTATTGACGAAAGACAACAACAAAATGATCGAAAAATATGTGAAAAAGATTTGGGTGAAAAATCTAGTCATTTGGGGTTGGTTTCTATTTTTGGCAGATTTTCGTATTTAGGGTCCTGTTCTTTTGGTTTGAGCAGTTTTTAACCATATTGGTTGGAAACAACAATAAAATGACTGAAAATGATGTGCATATGGTTTGGGTGCCAAAACAAGTCATCATGAGTTAGTATATAACTTTTGAGAGTTTTCATGCATAAAGACCTGAACTTTTGACCCGAATATTTTTCAGCCGTATTGACGGGCAACAACAACAAAATGACCTAAAACTATGTGCAAAATATTTGGGTGAAAAATATAGTCATCTGGGGTTGGTTTCTATTTTTGGCAGGTTTTCGTATTTAGGGTCCTGTTCTTTTGTTTTGAGCATTTTCTAATCATTTTGGTGGAAAACAACAATAAAATGACTGAAAATGATGTGCGTATGGTTTGGGTGCAAAAACATATCATCATGTGCTGGTTTGTAACTTTTGGGAGTTTTCTTGCCAAACGACCTAAAGTTGTGATCGTTATATTTTTTAGCTGTATTGATGTGAAACAACAACAAAACGACCGAAAATTATGGGTAAAATATTTGGGTGAAAAACATAGTAATCTTGGCTTTGTTTTCATTTTTGACAGGTTTCTGTACAGAAGGTACTGTACTTTGGTTACAAGCATTTTTTATCCATATTAATGGGAAACAACATTAAAATGACAGAAAATAATGTGCGGATGATTTAGGTGTAAAAACAAGTCATTATATGTAAGTTTGTATCTTTTGGGAGTTTTCATGCATAAAGACATGAACTTTTGACCTGAATATTTCTCTGTCGTATTGACGGAAAACAACAACAAGATGACCGAAAATTATGTGCAAAAGATTTGGGTGAAAAAGGTAGTCATCTGGGGTCGGGGTCTATTTTTGGCAGGTTTTTGTATTTGAGATCCTATTCTTTTATTCTGAGCATTTTTTAACCATATTAGTGGAAAACAACAATAAAATGACCCAAAATGATGTGCATATGGTTTGGGTGCAAAAACATGTCATCATGTGTTGGTTTGTAACTTTTGGGAGTTTTCTTGCCAACTGACCTAAAGTTGTGACCGTTATATTTTTTAGTTGTATTGATGTGAAACAACAACAATGTAACCAAAAGTTATGTGCAAAAGATTTGGATGAAAAACGTAGTCATCTTGGGTTGGTTTTCATTTTTGACAGGTTTCTGTACAGAAGGTATTTTACTTTGGTTACAAGCATTTTTTATCCATATTAATGGGAAACAACATTAAAATAACAGAAAATAATGTGTGGATGGTTTACGTGCAAAAACAAGTCATTATGTGTAAGTTTGTATCTTTTGGGAGTTTTCGTGCATAAAGGCCTGAACTTTTGACCCGAATATATTTCAGTCGTATTGATGGGAAACAACATTAAAATGACAGAAAATAATGTGCGGATGGTTTAGGTGCAAAAACAAGTCATTATGTGTAAGTTTGTATCTTTTTGGAGTTTTCGTGCATAAAGGCCTGAACTTTTGACCCAAATATATTTAAGTCGTATTGATGGGAAACAACATCAAAATGACAAAAAATTATGTGCAAAAGATGTGGGTGAAAAACGTAGTCATCTTGGGTTGGTTTTCATTTTTGACAGGTTTTTGTGGAAAAGGTACTGTACTTTAGTTACAAGCATTTTTGAACCGTATTAATGGGAAACGACATTAAAATGACAGAAAATAATGTGCGGATGGTTTAGGAGCAAAAACAAGTCATTATGTGTAAGTTTGTATCTTTTGGGAGTTTTCGTGCATAAAGACCTGAACTTTTGTGCCGAATATTTTTCAGTCGTATTGATGGAAAAGAACATCAAAATGACCGAAAATTATGTGCAAAAAGATTTGGGTGAAAAATGTTGTCATCTAGGGTTGGTTTCTATTTTTGGCATGTTTTCGTATTTGTGGTCCTTTTCTTTTATTAGGAGCATTTTTTAACCATATTAGTGGAAAACAACAATAAAATGACCGAAAATGATGTGCGTATGGTTTGGGTGCAAAAACATGTCATCATGTGTTGGTTTGTATCTTATGAGAGTTTTCGTGCGAAATAACATAACCGATTAACTGTTATATTTTGGATTCATATGGATGGGAAACAAAAACAAAATGACCAAAAATTTGTGGAAAAGATTTGGGTGAAAGTTGTAGTTATCTGGGGTTAGTTTCTATTTTTGGTAGGTTTTCATATTTAGGGTCTTGTTCTTTTGTTCTGAGAATTTTTTAACCATATTGGTGGGAAACAACAATAAAATGACTCAAAATGATGTGCATATGGTTTGGATGCAAAAACAAGTCATCATGTGTTGGTTTGTAACTTTTAGGAGTTTTCGTCCCAAATGACCGAAACTTGTGAGCGTTATATTTTTGAGCTGTATTGATGTGAAACAACAAGAAAATGACCGAAAGTTATGTGCAAAAGATTTGAGGGAAAAACGTAGTTATCTTGGGTTGGTTTTCATTCTTGACAGGTTTTTGTGAAGAAGGTATTGTACTTTGGTTACAAGCATTTTTTAACCGTATTAATGAGAAACAACATTAAAATGACAAAAGATAATGTGTGGACGATTTAGGTGCAAAAACAAGTCATCACGTGTTAATTTACATCTTTTGGGACTTTCCGTGCCAATTGACATGAACTTTTAAATGTTATATTTTTGAGTCATATTGATGGGAAACAACATCAAAATGACCAAAAATTATATGCAAAAGATTTGGTTGATAAGTGTAGTTATCTAGTGTTGGTTTCTATTTTTAGCAGATTTTCGTATTTGGGGTTCTGTTCCTTTGTTGTGAGCAGTTTTTAACCATATTAGTTGTAAACAACAATAAAATGACCGAAAATCATGTGCATATGGGTTGGGTGCAAAAACAAGTCATCATGTGTTAGGGTGTAACTTTTGGGACTTTTCGTGCATAAAGACCTGAACTTTTGACCGCAATATTTTTCATTCATATTGATGAAAAACAACAACAAAATGACCGAAAAATATGTGCAAAAGATTTGGGTGAAAAATCTAGTCATTTGGGGTTGGTTTATATTTTTAGCAGGTTTTCGTATTTAGAATACTGTTCTTTTGTTTTGAGCAGTTTTTAACCATATTGGTTGGAAACAAAATTAAAATCACCGAAAACGATGTGCATATGGTTTGGGATAAAAAACAAGTCATCATGAGTTAGTTTCTAACTTTTGGGAGTTTTCATGCATAAAGACGTGAACTGTTGATCGGAATATCTTCCAGCCGTGTTGAAGGAGAACAACAACTAAATGACTGAAAATTATGTGCAAAATATTTGGGTGAAAAATGTAGTCATCTGGGGTTGCTTTTTATTTTTGGCAGGTTTTCATTTTTAGGGTCCTGTTCTTTTGTTCTGAACATTTTTTAACCATATTGGTGGGAAACAACAATAAAATGAGCGAAAATGATGTGCATATAGTTTGGGTGCAAAAACAAGTCATCATGTGTTGGTTTGTAACTTTTGGGAGTTTTCGTGCGAAATGACTTAAACTTGTGAGCGTTATATTTTTGAGCTATATTGATGTGAAACAACGACAATGTGACCAAAAGTTATGTACAAAAGATTTGGGTGAAAAACGTAGTCATCTTGGGTTGGTTTTCATTTTTGACAGGTTTTTGTGAAGAAGGTACTATACTTTAGTTACAAGCATTTTTTAACCGTATTAAAGGGAAACAACATTAAAATGATAGAAAATAATGTGCGGATGGTTTAGGTGCAAAAACAAGTCATTATGTGTAAGTTTGTATCTTTTGGGAGTTTTCGTGCATAAAGACCTGAACTTTTGTCCCGAATATTTTTCAGTCGTATTGACGGAAAACAACATCAAAATGACCGAAAATTATGTGCAAAAGATTTGGGTGAAAAATATTGTCATCTAGGGTTGGTTTCTATTTTTGGCAGGTTTTCGTATTTGTGGTCCTATTCTTTTATTCTGAGCATTTTTTAACCATATTAGTGGAAAACAACAATAAAATGACCGAAAATGATGTGCATATGGTTTGGGTACAAAAACATGTCATCATGTGTTGGTTTGTATCTTTTGGGAGTTTTCGTCCCAAATGACCTAAACTTTTGAGCGTTATATTTGTTAGCTGTATTGATGTGAAACAACAACAAAATGACCGAAAGTTATGTGCAAAAGATTTGGGTGAAAAATGTAGTCATTTGGGGTTGATTTCTATTTTTGGCAAGTTTTCGTATTTAGGGTCCTCTTCTTTTGTTCTAAGCATTATTTCACCATATTGGTGGAAAACATCAATAAAATGACCGAAAATGATGTGCATCTGGTTTGGGTAGAAAAACAAGTCATCATGTGTTCGTTTGTATCTTTTGGGGGTTTTCGTGCCAAATGACATAAACTTTTAAATGTTATATTTATTAGTCGTATTGATGGGAAACAACATCAAAATGACCGAAAATTATGTCCAAAATATTTGGATGAAAAATGTAGTCATCTGGGGTTGCTTTCTATTTTTGGCAGGTTTTCGTATTTAGCGTCCTGTTCTTTTGTTCTGAGCATTGTTTAACCATATTGGTGGAAAACAACAATAAAATGACCAAAAATGATGTGCGTATGGTTTGGGTGCAAAAACATGTCATCATGTGTTGGTTTGTATCTTTTGGGAGTTTTTGTCCCAAATGACCTAAACTTTTGAGCGTTATTTTTGTTAGCTGTATTGATGTGAAACAATAACAAAATGACCGAAAGTTATGTGCAAAAGATTTGGGTGAAAAATGTAGTCATCTTGGGTTGGTTTTCATTTTTGATAGGTTTTTGTGCTGAAGGTACTGTACTTTGGTTACAAGCATTTTTTAACCATATTAATGGGAAACAACATTAAAATGACAAAATATAATGTGTTGATGGTTTCGGTGCAAAAACAAGTCATTATGTGTAAGTTTGTATGTTTTGGGAGTTTTCGTGCATAAAGGCCTGAACTTTTGACCCGAATATTTTTCAGTCGTATTGATGGGAAACAACATCAAAATGACCAAAAATTATGTGCAAAAGATTTGGGTGAAAAATGTAGTCATCTGGGGTTGGTTTCTATTTTTGGCAGGTTTTCGTATTTAGGATCCTCTTCTTTTGTTCTGAGCATTAATTCACAATATTGGTAGAAAACATCAATAAAATGACCGAAAATGATGTGCATATGGTTTGGGTAGAAAAACAAGACATCATTTGTTCGTTTGTATCTTTTGGGAGTTTTCGTGCCAAATGACATAAATTGTTAAATGTTATATTTTTGAGTCGTATTGATGGGAAACAACATTAAAATGATCAAAAATTATCTGCACAAGATTTGGGTGAAAATTGTAGTTATGTAGGGTTGGTTTCTATTTTTGGCAGGTTTTCGTATTTAGGGTCCTGTTCTTTTGTTTTGAGTAGTTTTTAACTATATTGGTTGGAAATAACAATAAAATGACCGAAAATGATGTACATTTGGTTTGGGTAGAAAAACAAGTCATCATGTGTTAGTTTGTAACTTTTGGAAGTTTTCGTGCATAAAGACCTGAACTTTTGACCGGAATATTTTTCAGTCCTATTGACAGAAAACAACAACAAAATGAATGAAAATTATGTGCAAAAGATTTGGGTGAAAAAGGTAGTCGTCTTGGGTTGGTTTCATTTTTGACAGGTTTTTGTGCAGAAGGTACTGTACTTTGGTTACAAGCATTGTTTAACCGTATTGATGCGAAACAACATTAAAATGATAGAAAATAATGTGCGAATGGTTTAGGTTCAAAAATAAGTCATCATGTGTAAGTTTGTATCTTTTGGGAGTTTTCGTACGAAATGACATAAACGTTTAAATGTTATATTTTTGAGTCATATTGATGGCAAACTACAACAAAATGACCGAAAATTATGTGCAAAAGATTTGGGTGAAAATTGTAGTTATCTGGGGTTAATTTCTATTTTTGGTAGGTATTCGTATTTAGGGTCCTGTTCTTTTGTTCTGAGTATTTTTTTTAACCATATTGGTGGGAAACAACAATAAAATGACCGAAAATGATGTGCATATGGTTTGGATGCAAAACCAAGTCATCATATGTTGGTTTGTAACTTTTGGGAGTTTTCGTGCCAAATGACCTAAACTTGTGAACGTTATATTTTTGAGCTGTATTTATTTGAAATAACAAAATGACCGAAAATTATGTGCAAAAGATTTTGGTGAAAAACGAATTCATCTTGGGTTGGTTTTCATTTTTGACAGGTTTTTGTGCAGAAGGTATTGTACTTTGGTAACAAGTATTTTTTAACCGTATTAATGGAAAACAACATTAAAATGAAAAAAATAATGTGCGGATGGTTTAGGTGCAAAAACAAGCCATCATGTGTTAGTTTGTATCTTTTGTTTTGAGCAGTTTTTAACCATATTGGTGGGAAACAATAATAAAATTACCGAAAATGATATGCATATGGTTTGGGTACAAAAACAAGTCATCATGTGTTGGTTTGTGTCTTTTGGAAGTTTTCGTGCGAAATGACATAAATCTTTAAATGTTATATTTTTTAGTCATATTGATAGGAAACAACAACAAAATGATCGAAAATTATGTGCAAAAGATTTGGGTGAAAATTGTAGTTATTTGGGGTTAGTTTCTATTTTTGGCAGGTTTTCGTATTTAGGGTCCTGTTATTTTGTTTTGAGCATTTTTTAACCATATTGGTGGGAAACAACAATATAATGATCGAAAATGATGTGCATATGGTTTGGATGCAAAAATAACTCATCATGTGTTGGTTTGTAAATTTTGGGAGTTTTCGTGCCAAATGACCTAAACTTGTGAGGGTTATATTTTTGAGCTGTATTGATGTGAAATAACAACAAATGACCGAAAATTATGTGCAAAAGATTTGGGTGAAAAACGTACTCATCTTGGGTTGGTTTTTGTTAGCACTAGTGGGCTACTATGATGATTTGATGAATCCAACGAAGTGAAGGAGTTCAAGACCCTATGAGTATATGTGGAATGCATGAAGACTTCATGAAGATTGAAGACTTGGTCTAGAACTTAGGAGTGTGTGTTGTGGGGTAAGGTTGAGGTCTAATTATTGAAGCATGCAATCTTAATCAATGATAAGCTCCACAAGTATTTTCTGAATTAACAATAGTTTTGAAAAATCATTAAAATCAAAACTTGTGTTTTAAACAACTGTTTTAACTAACTAGAGAAAAACAGTCGACTATTTGAAGAATTAATCGACTGAATGTTTAAACGACAGTTGTCTATAAAAAGTTGGTGCGAAAACTTTGAAAGTGACGAAAAACATTCTAAACATTTTCTGAGCAAGAATTTTTTAGATTTAAAAGAGAGCAAAAACGCCCTTGAGTCTATTGATCAAAGAACATTCAACGTTTTCATCAAGAACTGTTCTCTTGAACTGTTGCTGGTGCTATCATTTGACTGAGACTGTTCTTCGCTGATTTGATCATCAAGACTAAGCCTTCTATACCCTTTCTTGTTACTTTTGTATTCGTTTGTATAGAAGTGTTTGTATTGCAGTAACCGTGTTCATTCTTCATCTGTATTGACATTTCTACTGCATTCTTGAATTGCCAGGGTTGGTAATTTTGTTCTGTATAGCGGGATCAATACAGGGTGCGACTTGCTGTGGGTTTCAGCAAGGGTCTTCATGAAACACACAATGGGTTTCTGTGTGATTTCCTGTTCTGCTGTGGGATCAGCAATGGTCTACTGCGAGTTGCAGTGAGACGTTTCTGAGTTATACAGTGGTCTCTGTATAACGTAACTTGCTGTGGGTTTCAGCAAGAGAGTTCTTGAAGCACACAGTGGATTTTGTAGTGTTTCTTGTTCTGCTATAGGTTCAACAGTGGTTGGCTGCAAAGTGCAGTGTCGTCTTGCTGTAGGAAAGTGTTGTAAACTGGATCAGGTTGATCAGTTTAGTGAAATCCTTACTGTGTGTGAGAGACTGGACGTAGCCTGGTTGTTGGGTGAACCAGTATAAAAATCTACTGTGTCCTGATTCTCTCTTGCTCGCTCTTTTTACTGTTCTTGCTGAATTTCTTGAATTTTTCAGAATTAAGTGAATCTTGCTAATTGAATAACTTCATCATTTTCTGAAAGCATTTTTAGAAACAACCTAAAATCTTTTATTCCATTTTAACACAGTTTAATCCAAACTGCTTTGAATCTGTTAATAACCAGTATATCAGTTTCCTGTAAATCTACAGTTTTGCAATTTACTGGGTTTACTGTTTATTAGTTGGTCTTTCCAGAAAACCTCTAATCTGTTTCTATGTAATAAACTAAATCGCTTCCGTACTTACATTTAAATTCTGATAAAATTGTTTTGATTTGCTGCATTGTACTGTGACTAGATTGGATTTTGTTTACTGTTTCATTCTACTGCTTTTCATAGTAAAGTCAATAAAGATCCAGTTTATTAAAAGAATTTGAATTTTATTAAAAGGTCAACTTGTTATTGAAAAAGATTTTGAAATCCAATTCACCCCTCCTCTTGTATTTCAGCCAAAACAGGTTCTTTCAGTTTCATTTTTGACAGGTTTTTGTGCAGAAGGTACTGTACTTTGGTTACAAGCATTGTTTAACCGTATTAATGCGAAACAACATTAAAATGATAGAAAATAATGTGCGAATGGTTTAGGTTCAAAAATAAGTCATCATGTGTAAGTTTGTATCTTTTGGGAGTTTTCGTACGAAATGACATAAATGTTTAAATGTTATATTTTTGAGTCATATTGATGAGAAACTACAACCAAATGACCGAAAATTATGTACAAAAGATTTTGGTGAAAATTGTAGCTATCTGGGGTTAGTTTCTATTTTTGCCAGGTTTTCGTATTTAAGATCCTATTCTTTTGGTTTGAGCATTTTTTAACCATATTGGTGGGAAACATCAATAAAATGACCGAAAATGATGTGCATATTGTTTGGATGCAAAAACAAGTCATCATGTGTTGGTTTGTAACTTTTGGGAGTTTTCGTGCCAAATAACCTAAACTTGTGAGCGTTATATTTTTGAGTTGTATTGATTTGAAACAACAACAGAGTGACCGAAAACTATGTGCAAAAGATTTGGGTGAAAAACGTAGTCATCTTGGGTTGGTTTCATTTTTGATAGGTTTTTATGCAGAAGGTACTGTACATTATTTACAAGCATTGTTTAACCATATTAATGGGAAACAACATTAAAATGATAAAAAATAATGTGCTGATGGTTTAGGTTCAAAAATAAGTCATCATGTGTAAGTTTGTATCTTTTGCGAGTTTTCGTGCCAAATGACATAAACTTTTAAATGCTATATTTTTGAGTCGTATTGATGGAAAATAACAACAAAATGATCGAAAATTATGTACAAAACATTTGGGTGAAAATTGTAGTTATCTGGGGTTGGTTTCTATTTTTGGCAGGTTTTTGTATTTAGGATCTTATTCTTTTGCTTTGAGCAGTTTTTAACCATATCGGTTGGAAACAACAATAACATGACTGAAAATGATGTGCATATAGGGTTTGGGGTTTGGGTTTTGGGGTTTGGGGTTTGGGGTTTGGGGTTTGGGGTTTGGGGTTTGGGGTTTGGGGTTTGGGGTTTGGGGTTTTGGG
>Ga0209700_100347_pt1 | contig 84070 bp, 38 predicted proteins | sample SiratroredBW_FD_187528 | JGI IMG/M metagenome (GOLD analysis project Ga0209700, IMG submission 187528) | Root nodule microbial communities of legume samples collected from California, USA - Siratro red BW (SPAdes) (version 2) | ecosystem: Host-associated > Plants > Roots > Nodule | place: USA... | reverse complement strand
CTATTCAGCAACATTGAACCCTCAAGTGCAATATCAGTTCAAAAACCACAAATGAAATGTATAAATCATCACAAAAACAAGACAAACAATCAAAACTAAAACTCAACCTAATTTCAGCAACACTTCACCGTAAACTGCAATCACAGTTCAAAACCTAGAAATTTCCCAAACCTAAACCAAGTTGCAACGGCGACGTACAATAATAAAATTTACCTAGGCGTTCCTCCTTGGTTTCGTTTATGAGACCCTTCTCTGTTTTTCCTCAATGTCAAGGTCGCAGCTTCTCCTACGATTCAACGTTCCTCACCATGTTTTTCTCGTCGTCGTCGCCCTCCACCGCTCCCAACGGCCGTCGAACGCAACCAAAGGTTCTTCGTTTTTCCCTCAAAGAACCGCGTAGCACCCTTTTCCCTCATACACAGCTTCTCCTACGAACCACAAAACACCCAAAAACCTTTGGTTTTCCCTCACGCAGATTCTCTTCGTCGTCGCCCTCCACCCCTCCAATGGCCGTCGAGCGCAACAAAGTTTCTTGCTTTTTCCCTACAACCAAGCACGAAGTACTCAAAGGTTCCTCCTTTGATTTTCAAATACCAGGCGCGAACCACCTTCGTATGTTTTGCAAAGATTTAACAATCATACCATACCCCTGCCATTTATCATTTATGCCTCTAGTGCCACGTCATAAAAAAATGACGCATCACAGTTGTAATGTGGTTGTAATCCACGTGGGGTTGGCAAACAAACATTTTCCTTTCTATTATTGTGCCTTTTTTTTTTCACAAAGAATCCATCACTGCAAATCCTCATCAATAGTATTATCAGTTTTGAACATTTATTGATGAATCCACATGATTCTCGATGTTCATATGTTGTGCCATTTTTCTTCTTGTTGGTTGGATTGGAACCTCGTTAGCAACTTCATCGGTTATGTTTTTCGATGTGATCTGTAGATAGTATGGGACAAATGGGTGTTGAAATCGAATCAATAAAAAAAAATATTTTTTTTAAAAATGAATTTTATATAAATTCGGTTAATTTTAATTTTAATTTTAAATTCAATATAAATAATCTAGATACAACGTTTATTATATTTAAATTTAAATAAAACATTATATATTTAAAGTCAATGGGTAACTATCAAATATATATGAAAATATTATTGAAAAAGTTATTTTAAGTTTTGTTATATCTTCTATACAATTATTAAAACAAGATATTAAATTTATATTATAATCTTTAATTATGAAATTATGTAGTTTATTTATAAATGTATACGAGAAAAAAATTGAAACAATTATAGAAATAAAAATCATAAAATATCTACCTATTTAAATATTTTTCATCATAAAATATTTAACATTTAAAAAACGTCAACGATTGTTTAAAAAAATTATTTTACAATTTTTTTCAAATTGATTTTATACAAAAAAAGTCTAACAATTTTGTACGAACCAAAACAATAAAAAAAATATTTAAACTAAAACAACAAATGATTAGTTTAATTTGATTTATATTTTATAGTAAATTGAAATCCAACTTAACTATATTTCATTTTTGTACATGGATTTCGCTAATTATTGGTTGAAAAACTGAACTAAATAGACTCTACCCTAATGCGCAATGATAATTTTAACTCCTTCTCCAGTGTATGAATAACCACAAAAACATAAAAAAGAAAAAACATAAAAATGTATACCTTATACCAATTTTCCTTAAACTTGTCTAGGTATGAGATCATTCTTCACATAAATTCATTCAAACTTCAATCTAGTTTGCTTGTTAATTTAATGATAGTTTATATAAACAAAATTAGTTATTATTTATGAGTTCACTTTCTTAGATATTCTAACTGAAAAAAAAAAATATGTAAGAGGTGGGAGAGAGTTGGAATGAAAATTTCAGGACATTGTTGAAGAGCAATAGCCAATAGTGGGACCCAAATTTCTTATTAAAAACAATAATTTAATAATTAGGGATTAATGATTTGAGGGTTTTGGCGGTTAGGGTTTAGCTTGAGAACTTATAAGAGAGAGAAAGTAAAATAAAAAAAGAGTTAAAAGCACACGCTACAGAACAAAGAGTAAAACAACGTTATTTGAAGCGGCAGGCACGGTTTCGTTTGGGTTTTCTTCGTTTCCTTTCATTTGGTCACACATTCTCTCTTTTTCGCGCTTTCAACCTTTCGTTTATGCACCCATTGGTACGCTTTCGTAATTTCTTCTCTTTCTTTCTTCTATTGCCTTCTTTTTCTCAATTCGCGCTTCACACCTCTGCGATTCTTAGGTTTCCTCGTCTTTCTTCTGAATTGGGGGTTTTGGTTTTCTGTTGCCCTAATTTCATCGCATTTTTTCCGGAATCGGACGGGTTTTTTTACCGATTTTATTGAGGGTTTATGTGGGTTTTTCTTTCTCAGATTTGCCTCTGATGTCAATGTTTGGTGATATTAGACGTTTAGTTGTTTAGTTTTTGGTTTGGATTTCAGTGACCTGTTTTTTGCTAGGGTTACTGGGTGACGGTGATTGGAGTGAGGGATCTTGATTCTAGGGTTTGTTAAATGTGTTTTTTCTCATGGTATGTAATGTAACAGTTGGAATAGTTTTTTTTTAAGTGCTTGTGTGTCTCCAATGTTCTAAAGTGGGATTTTCTTTTAAATAGAACTTTTGGTGGTGTTCCTTAATGTTATGAACTATTGGGTATGTTTGAGTTTCCTACTTGTTTATAATGAACTTTGATTGTGAACATTACTTGTGTTGGTAGTTCATGAATCACTGGGTAGTATTCACATTGGGGGATTTAACAGTCTATTAGCAAGAAAAATTTGAGGCGAAATTGCTCCGAATTTTGTGATCATTTAATATTTTTTGAAAATTAATAATTTATCCAATTTTAGATTGGATAATTATGTGGTACTCCCACCAATGACAAGCTAAGTTCATTTTCTTGTGTTCTGGGGGAGCCTGGATGAACGAAAGCCTTTCAGTGAAAGAAGAGAGGCTTTCGGTGAACAATCACCATGGCATGTAGGACTTGCTGTCTGTGGCTTTACTCCTCTTGGATATATATGAAACAGCAGGTTAATGCTGTATGAATTTTGTTTATAATCATACTTTATTGAACTTGTTAAACATGCCATATAATGAGGAATTTAAGATTAAATTAACATTTGACATCCAAAGAAGTACTCACCAAGCATTTGGGTTGTTTCCTTAAATTTGTTTTGTGTATATATCGTGTTTGATTGCACTCACAATTTCTGATGTGCTTCTTCTGGAGTGTGCAGAAATTGTGAGGACAATTAGGACTCAACTGAAGGAATGGAACCGTGGGGTGCTCATCATCGAGTCATGTTCATTAGTCCGCATGAGGAAGATGGAACTCCTTCTGATACTTCTAAGGGAGACGATTCAAATGATGAAGAAGAAAAAATCATCAAAGTTGAACCTGCCTTTGTGCCAGAAATTAAGAAAAGGAAACGCCTTAGCCTTAGTCAGCTTAAAGAGGTGAAGGGAGAGTCATGTGGGAAACAAAGCAATAGCAAGGTTAAAAAAAAGAAGAATGAAAGTAGGGATAGATGGTCAGCTGAGAGGTAAACAAAATGTGATATTCTTTTTGTTATCTTCCTTATTTCTGTCATATAAAAATGTAATATCATGTACTGTAGGTATCAGTTGGCTGAGCAAAACATGTGGGAGGTACTAAAGTCTGAAGGGGCGACATTTGATAACCCAATAACCCGACCTGCACTAAGACTAGCTGCTCGGAAACACATTGGTGATACTGGACTTTTAGACCACTTACTGAAGCACATTGATGGTAAAGTGGCACCTGGAGGTACCGAGCGATTCCGAAGATGGTTCAACACCAATGGAATAATGGAGTATTGGTTAGAGAGTGCTGACCTGGACAAGGTGCGCCAGGAGGCTGGTGTGCAGGACCCTTACTGGATACCACCATCTACGTATAGGGCAGGCAGTGCACCCTCTCAGAATACTGATTCTTCTGGGGAATTGAAACAGCTTAAAATAGAATTGGCGCAAATGAAGAAGTATTGGACTTGGAAGCTGAATATCTAATAATTTTGTATGGATGCTATTCTATTTTCTTTAATGAATTTATTTGTATTGCAGAGATATGCATGAGCTCATTTCCATGAAGGAAGAAAAAAGTGATATTAATATGATGGAGGTGAATGTTAAATAATTTATTAATCCGATGGTTTGATGTCTCTTAATGTACTGTGATGTTTAGTGTTGAGTTGCAATGGCAGGAGACCTACAAGGATTTTGTGAAGTGGAAAGCTATGACTGACCATAGCCTAACTGAAATCGTTAATTCTTTGAAGTGTGTGCAGGTATCTAGGAAGTATATTACTATAACTTTGTCATCCTTTTAGGATTTAATGTCATATTGAATATTTTTCTTTTAGTTGATTGATTCCTTCACTTAATTGATCTCTAGCACGTAAGTGTTTTTAGCCCTGTGAAAAGGGGTAGAGAGGGCCTAAGAGGAAATTATGTAATGGGATCTCATGGTGAATAGTGTTCATGTAAATTAGTTTTTAACTAAGCCCAATTGTGTAATATCATTTAGTTGATTTCTTCTATTGAGATAAGACTGTTGCTGTTTATGATGATGTTGAAGATGTGACCACTGGCTCACTGTAGTTCATATATTGACAGGGGAAGTATGGTGAATTGGTGATTTGGAAAACTAAAGTTGAGCAACAACTTGTGGAAATAACTAATAAATTGAATGATCTTCAAGCATCTAGGGAGTGCACCACTTTTAGTCCTTCAGAAAGGTGGAAAGATTGGATAGAAAGCACCAACCTAGACAATATTCAGGAAGATGCATTTGCAACTTGGATTGGGAATCCAGAACTACTTAATGTCCCACAAGAGGTTATACCTGAAGATCCCAACACGGCCATAACAACACAGCCACCCAATGACGAACTGACTAAGAAGAGGTAAGTCAATCTTTTTAGTACCCCCTCCCTTTCTACTCCTTTGAGGTGGAAGACCAAGGAGGGAAAAATATTAGTACTTTTATTCTAGTATACCTCATTTTTTCCCCTCAAAATAATAGCGATGTACTGGAGCTGGAACCTCTTAAAATAGAAGATCAACCCAATGTGACTCCGGATTCTTCTACAACTGTTAATTCGAAGTCAGACCTTGACAACTCACTGATTATGTTTCAGGTGATGGTGACAGTGTGTACAAGCCACTTGTAATATTTTAAAACTTTGTATTTATTTTAGCACAATGTCTTGAATATTTATGTTTTCTCACAGGAAATGTTTATGGATTTATACAAATGGAAAGAAAAAATGGAACAGCAGCTGATGGAGGTGTCAAATACTGTATATGGTATGCTGGCAATGAAGTAGGCATCACTCCAAAGTATCGAGGCTAGGATAGGATTATAACTTCTTTCATGTTTTTCTTTGTTACTCTTAAAACTGGTAGAGTTTAGATATTGTACAGCATTAACAATCTGATCCTGAAAATCTATGCCAACCACTAAGTTCACAGAAGAGGTTGAGTCTCGCCCTGCTGGCCGAGCTGCAAATTGTTGATATGTCTGACTGGCCTTTTACAGTATACTTGGTTATGACTTAAGGTAGGTCTTCAGTGGAATTGAAATTGGTTGTTCTCAGGACTTGGGTAATATTATGAGTTCCTTTAGTATATAGGTCTTTTAGGTGGTATTTAACGTATTAGCTGGAACTATCTTCTTAGAGAACCTGTACTTATTTGGGAAATTGCAATATTGATATATCAAATTTCTACAATATCGTTCTTAATTTCAAAATATATTCTTTTGTTTTACCTTTGCTATCTACTGTCGTTATGCCGTCATGGAAAATATAGTGGACGTTAAAGAATCTGTGAATATGTACAAATATCTTTGAATACTTTTAAAAGATATAAAAAGAATCAATTTAACTATTTTTGGTTAATTTTTCTTTACATAACTTGTAAGATATCTTATATCTTGAGAAAGAAAATCGTTTGTTTTATCCAAAAATTATTCTCTAAATATTCCAGAAGGAAATTCTGAAGTATAATTTAAATAAAGTTATATTTCTGAACACATCCTATATGGATGTATCTGTGTCCCAAAGACATTTAAGTATATTATTATGTGTTTGGGTATGGTGGGTGGTATATTCATTTTCATTCCATCAATCAGCGGGTATATGTTTTGTCTTTATCTATGTAAAAAATTCATATTTAATTTTAATTATGTGCATAAACTTATTAAACAAGTGATAATAATTACATTATTATAAATAAAATTTATCTTTGGTTGAGTGAATTAAAGAAATCTGTAACAAGGCAAAACACAAGTTTCTATATCAATTCTTTTTTTTTTTTATTTCCATCTTGGATCAAGTTCTTTATTAAGTTCCACTAACACCAAGACATCTTGAGTTTATGGATTTGCTGGATTAGTCTTTTTTGGATTATGGATCAGTCATCAGTCTGATTCTTGGTTGAATCAATAGACCTAATCTCTTAGATCATCTTTCATAATGATAAAACTACATCAACTTCAGAGGAAAAAAAAGAAAAAAAAAACATTGTTTTTATTTTTTAAGATTTTCCAAGAACGTTCTATTGAAAAGAAAAAAAAAATACTTTTAATCTAGTGTAATAAGAAACCTCTTAACTTTAATTATTTATTTTTATTTTTATTTTACTTTTAAAGTTTTTTTAGAGTTTTGTTGGTTATAACAGTATTTTTCATCGAAGAATATTTAAATATTCTTTTGCATTTTTTTCACACAGTTGAACTCACATTTGAACTCACATGTTCATATTAATAAAAAATTTCTATTATTTCTTCTTTCATTTATTTTTTCTTATCATTGGCCGTTATTGTTCTTATTTTAATTTTCATTCATCTCTTTTGTTTTTTTTTTCCTGCCCATCTCTACTCTCCCAATGAAGTTACAAGCATGAAGTGTTGTCATATATTATCACACAGCATTGACAAATGTGTTGTATCTTGATTTTTGTTTTTGAATTTTAGCAAGTACCAAAAATAAGCTTGAATTGGTGGATCAAAAGCATTTGGCTTGAAAAAAATGCAACAAAATGGTAGTTTTTTTTTTTTCAATTTTACATTCTGTCTTTGAATAAATTCGACAGATCGTCGCATTTCTGAGTTGAAAACTAATGTTGCTGCTCTCGAGCAAGGAGATCTTCCAATTATCGAATACTTTACCAAGCTTCGAACCATATGGGACGAGTTGGATAATTTTCGGCCTAACCTAGTTTGTGTGTGCAAAACCAAATGTTCCTGTGATGTTCTTGCTAATATTGCACAGAGGAAAAGAGAAGACCAGGCTATGCAATTTCTAAATGGTCTCAACAAACGTATTCTAATATAAAGTCTCATGTTTTGTTGATGGATCCAATACCTGCCATAGCCTAAACTTTTTCGTATGTTTCCCAGAAAGAGAGGCAACAAGGGAACTTTTATTCAAAATAAAGTAAAGGTTAATAATGCAAACTTTATTAATTTTGTTAATGCTCAGTGGTCATGGAAGTCATACGGAGGCAGTGTGCGATAGAATGCACGATTTTCCCAATCAAGAAAATAAAAATATGAAAGGCAAGAAGGTGTGTGTTCATTGTGGAAAGAGTGGCCACACAATTGACATATGCTATGGAAACATGGTTTTCCTCTTGGATACAAATTTAACAATTCCAGAAACAGTATCAATAACATAGGAACTGTTCGAGAAAATGCAGGAGAGATTCTGCTTTGGTGAATCAAATGATTTCAGATTGGCACAACAACAATACTAGACCCTCATGAGTCTAATTCAGAAATTTGGAACTAATAACAATGTTGATTCAGTACCTGCACACATCAACCAAGTTGAATCTATCAACACTTACATTGGTCAAAATTGCAGCATTGGTCAAAATTCCAATATGAATGGTAAGCATGATGGTAAAAAAAATTTGTTAAAAATTTTAGCAAAAATAAAGAGTGCTGAATTATTGATTCAAGAGCTATAGATTATGATCATCATGTATCTTACTCCTTAAAAAAATTTCTGCCTTATAATACTATTGTGCCTATCTTTGTTAAGCTCCCTAACGGAAAGGATGTTAATGCAACTCATAAAGCAACTGTTAAAATTGTTGGAAAACTTTTTTGCAAGATGTTTTATACATATATAATTTTAGCTACAATCTGATTTTTGTTTCTAAATTAATATCTAGTTATAATCTTGAACTTATTTTCTGTTCAAAATCTTGCATAATACAGGATATAAAGACCAAAGAGAGGATTTGTATAATTGAAGTTGAAGCTGGATTATATGCTACGAAATAATCTTTCATGTTGTTTAAATACTACCACTCTAAATTACATTCCTTATATATGACACATGAGAATGAGGGGCATTTATGTGTTGAAAGGCTTGAGATAATGAAAAAACAATATCCTTTTGCTAATACTTGCCATTTGATTAAGCAAAGAAAACTTCCTTTTGCTAATAGTAAATCTCGCACTACTTGTAAATTTGATCTTATACATGTTGATATATGAGGGCATGTTCTAGTATTTCAATGAATGGTAATAAATATTTCTCGACTATATTGATGATCATACTCGTTTTACTTGATTATTTCTTTCAAAGAATAAATCTGAAGCTAGGAAATGTTTGATTGATTTTGTTGAATATATTATGACTCAGTTTCAGAAAATCATTAAAAGTATACAATCTAATAATTTTGTAGAATTTAAAATGGATAGTTTCTATTATTCTCATGGCATAATTCATCAAACCACTTACATTAAAACCCCTTAACAAAATGCTATTTTTGAAAGGAAACACCAACATATCTCCTTAATGTAGTTAGAGCCTTATTATATCAAACTAATCTTAATGAGCAATTTTGATATTATGTTATTAAACATGTTATTTTTCTAATAAACAGAATTCTTACTCCTTATCTTGATAAACTTTCTCCTTTTGAAAAAATGTATGATAAGTTGTGTGATATTTCTAAAATGATGAAGGTTTTTGGTTGCCTTTGTTATTATTGCAGATCAAAAGAAAGAAGCTTGACCCGAGAGCTAATCATGGACTAAATTTGATTAATCATAGCATAGAAATATTTAGAAATGTTATCTTCATGAAAATATTTTTTCTTATCATGATCATAAGCAAAAAGGTATTTCTTTTCAAAAAAACCTTTTTCTCTCTATGAAAGTTTTGAAAATGTTTTAAATGATGATGAAAATATTTATAGTTATAATGAAAATCTTCATACTCTGAACGTAGATCAAAATAGGATTACTAATGATTTGAATCAGGCTTATGGACATGTTACTGTGTTAAAAATCCCCCTTCATATCTCAAAAATTATCAAGTAATAATTAATTCAACCAAAAGTGAAAAAGCCTTTTGTAGCAGGTATCTAATTTCTTCATATATGTCTTGTGACAGGTTATTCTAATTTTAAACATGTTATGTTTGCAATTCACATGGATCATGAGCCTAAGAGGAAGCCTATAAGTACATTCATTGGAGGAAAGCTATGAGTAATGAAATTAGTGCTTTAGAGAATAATGATACTTACTGTGACTAATCTGCCTCATAATAAATCTGTCATAGGACGTGGATGGATATATAAAATCAAGAGAAATCAAGAGAAAAGCTTATGCTAGCATAGATAGGTATAAAGCTAGGCTTTGTTGCTAAAGGATACACCTAACTAGAAAGTCTAGATTTTTTTGATACTTTTTCCCTTATAGTAGCTAAGTTAACCACATGTTAATAATGCTTTCTTGTATGGAGAATTGTAGAAAGAAGTGTATAAACAAATTCTTCTAAATATGCACTAAAACTCAATTGGCCAGATAGATTAAATAAATTTCAACATGGACTAAGACAAGCTAATAGACAATTGTATAAAAAATCTTTTACTTTTTTTTTTCAAAATATTATACTCGGTCAAACGTCGATCATTCTCTATTTCTTAAAAATAATAATTCTAATATTATTCCTTTAGTTTATGTTGATATATTAGAAATAACGGGATTTAAGAAATAACGGATTCGATGTACTAGAAAAACAAACACTGAAATCAAAAAATTTAATTATTTTCTTAAATTTCAATAATAAAATATTATTTTTTCTCATCTTATTACTATTAACCAGACCATCCGTTTGACCTACAAAAGGGCGTTTTAGCCTTACTTAACACTTAGATCTCAGTCTTACTTATACTTCTCCAATACTTAGTTTATAGATCCATGTTTACTGGATTTCGAAAGAGAAAGTGTGGAAGACTCTTCAAAGGACGAAATTGCCATTTTCTTCAGAACCAATTTTTGGATCGCAATCGATCAAGTCTGGGTATTGAAGAATGTATGTACTTTTAACCTAGTATCTAATGGTGGTAGCCTAAAGGTGTTTTTGTTTGGTTGGACTTAAATTTATTTTACAGTTTTGTTCATGTTCGGTCTTTTGCCAACCTCCTTTAATAACAATTAGATATAATTAAACAAACCTCTTATAGATATGTTTTACACCGTTTCATTATTTGGTTTATAATTAATAACTAAATTTAAAATTTTTGAACTGTATATTTTGGAAGCATCCTAACACTAAAACAGAACCCTTCTTACTACTTCACCAAATGACTTTATCATGATAATAAATTGCTTGCACAATGCTCGTGGTTGTTTGATAATTACCTAGCATCCAATTGATTAAGAATAATTTGAAATTGATTAACAATATTTTGGAAAGGATCATCTAATTACTTAGTATTCATTTGATAATATCGACCACTTGACAATCGTTCAGATTTCAATTATCTAGACTTAACATCTTTAAATAATCTTACCCTTCAATCAGTTTCATTGTTCCAACAAACTTAGTTAAACCTTCGATCATCCAGTCAACATCCAGTCATCATTTTATTTTTATGTTGTTTTTAAAAATAAATTAGTGAATGAAACATAGCTTTATCGAAACAAACAATCTCGTTAAAAACCTTAAGATGTTTTTGAAAAAAAAAAAACTCAGAAAAATAATGTCACACTTTTGTTTACATAACTTCAACTGATATAAAATGTAATTTTGTTGTGTTCGGTGTCTGAGGGATTAGACTCCGTCCAACGTCTCTAGCCTGTATGCTCCCACGCCTACAACTTCTCCTATTTTGTACGGACAACCTATTAAAGCTTATTCTCGATCAATTTGGGTTGCACTTTTCATAATACGAGGTTCAATACCTTAAAATGTCTTGATACAACGTTGCTCTTATGTTTTGGCTCCACTCGTCGTTTCAAAGCTTCTCTTCTTATTTTGGCACACTCCATCAATCCTATTCAAGTTTGCTTGAATACTCTCCTCTGAGTTTGTGAGGAAAAACTTGGCGACTCGAAAAGAAGACTCGAGTATTTCGATCAGTATCATAGCATTGGACCCAAATGGCGTTTCTCGTGTAGTAGGACCACGACACCCTTAGGACTTCATTTGACTGTCCAGCTTTACTTGCTTGTAACCTTTTTCTTCAAACCTCATTATATTGCCCTATTGGGCACCGAGGTTATTGGTGTTATAGGGATGTGAAAACTTGCTATACGTCGAGGTTGTGGCACACTTACTTGACTTGGTTGTTTACAAATTGCATATCGTTGTCTATATCAAAAATTTTGGAACTCTAAATCTGTATACGATATTCTTGCAAAGCTTTGAACTTCTAAGGCAAGATTTTGCGTCAATCCATTTTCAATCCGTTCTGTAAAATACTTTACCACTTGTAAGAACTTTAGTTTGGAAAAGGTCCTAAAATATCAACTCCCATATATGAAAAAGTCATGAACTATTTATAGAATGTATGATTCGGACTAGGAATAACTTTGTATGATAGTTCTCATCTCCCAGTGTAGCTTCCAAATATTCCCTTTCTGTCAATACTCGATCTGCCTATGAAGGAAGACCTATCTTACTTAACATTTAGATCTTAGTCTTACTCAATACTTAAATTTAATGAACACTTAAATTATACTATTATGGGGTATTCCCTCACTATGTACTTAATTGGTTAGGGACGATCTCAAGTCCAGGACGATACATTATCAATAAAGAAACATCATTGATAAAAAATTGTTATAAAAATAACAAATTTAGTGTGCATACTTTGTAATAATATTAATATATAAAACCTTTCACGTTATCCGTATTTACTCTAAGAATTAACATTGAAGAATGCAGACTAATAACTTTAGTTTGTTTTGGTTTAATTATAACTTTAGTTAAAATTAAATTGTACCCGTTGGACCATACGAGCTAATGCATATAATCAAAAGATAAATCATTTACTAGATGTTTTTATCAAAAAAATAATCTATAATTTATCTTTATCATAATTCTGAATGAGTTCATTCAAACCAAACCAAATCAATAATTGAAATATAGCAATTCAATGTAAATTATGTAATTTGGCCATGCGGTGAGGGGATGACAAAAATTGCGCTTTCATTAAAGAATAAATATGCAACACATACTCTAATCGGTGATGTATGCCACATTCATGATTTTGAAAGCAACCTCTTGAAGTTTCTCCTGTAGAAGAAAATTAATAAGCTATCGGCTCCAATAAAGATGACATCATGTCAAACCTTTGCATTAGAACTTGCATGATAAATCAAATGAAACCTTCGACAAGATTTTAGCCACGCATTGAGTTCGATTGGAGTTTAATTTTCACTTCATCGTAGCAAGCTTGAAGATCCCTGAACTCGTCAGTATCGGAAAAGCTCACGGCCTGAATATACAAGTTACAGATTATAAAAACTTTTAGGGAATGGGCAAGACAAGCAAACAAGCTAGATTTAAATACAAGTGAAGAGAGTAATGTTTCTTGACTTTTTTTCAACCCTTAACTACACAAAAATTAATTATCTCACCTGTCTGATGACATTCTTCAAGTGCATCTCAGCCGTAGCCAATTGTTTAATACTACCACTAGATGAAAAAATTTCCACGTACACCTGGCAAAGCTCCAAAGATGCTTTTGCAAACTTTTTGAAGCGATCTCGGTCCTTCCATGTGTCAGATCCCTGAAAGAATACAATCAATCATAGTCGTGAATAGGATATGAAAATTGTCGCTACAGATGCATAAGGGATTTCAAAGATTGCTCTCGATAATCAATAAATAATAACATTGCTTGGTCCCCGGTTTTGTTAAAACTACAGAAAGCATCACATCGATGAACAAGAACACTGCATGTGAATGTTTATTTGAATATCTATATCGCCGTAGCATTGTAACTGCAGAGATCTTCGATGTGAAACACTGGTTTACAAGTCTTATTCTTCTTGTGTACATACACAATCCAAATTAACACTATTCTTTCTTGCGGTTATAATTCTAAAATAAAAATGTCAATAAATGACGAAAGAAACACTTTATGATATAAATAAATTTAAGTGAAGTGCTTTCTTTATTTCTTTTTATTATATTTTAAGGTTTTGTTACGTAGAAATTAAGAAATGTAATAGTTTTTTTTATCCTAAAACAGTTATAAAGTTTTCTATTTTCCCTTTTTTTTATTTTTACATTATAATGAACGTGTGTGTATAAATTGAATAAAGATTAGGTAGAGAATAAGAATATAATTAATAAAAAAGTCATTAACGTTATCTTGAACACAGATAGATAAATGAAACCAATATCTTCCAAAATCGAACAATTAAAAAGGAATGAAGGAGCATTTTACGATAAGAAAATAGACTTACCTGGAGTGACCTAACTTGCTTTAATAGGGCTTCAGAACACATAGTGAGATCTCCATTAATTCTGTGCCATTTGGCATATAAGCCCCAGATATCAGGTCCACATCCACTCCCACTTTTAACTATCTGCACCAGAGTATTAAATATTTTTGTTTATTTTACTTGTAGAATAGACAACACTCAATTGCACTCTCATTCTGTCACTGGCATTCTAACAGTTGGATGCAATTTACAGTTAAGCGCACAAACCACTTTAGCTACCTTATCAGTGGGTTGTGATTGTTCATCAATCGCTACACCTGATTAGGTAGAAGGGATATAGGAAAACAGGTTCTTGATAGAATTGAGTACCTGTTGTAAAACCTTTCCAAGTAAAAATAATAGTTGTTCAGTTTCACGTGATCTTCCTGCAACAGATACTTGCTCTTGATATTCTGATCCGGAATCGACAACGCAGAATTGATCTGCTTTAGGCTCATTTTCAGTTATCAAAGGAGGCACATTGCTTGTTGAAACCCGCTTTTCCACCTCCGTTGTGATTCTTTCCAATAATTCGGAATCTACTACCTTATTATTGGTCATGTCCAAAATCATCTGGACAGCTTCCAGTGCCTAAGAGAATTTATCAAACTAATCAATGAACAACCAAAATAAGTTATGCCTCTAGCAGTTAGTTTAGTTTAATCTGTTTAGTTAAATTTAATATGTTGAGGAAATTGAGTTTGTATAAATTCAGCTATCGCTGCCGCATGCTTAATGTTTTCATCAATTATATTCATTTTGCTAGGTATTAAGAAAATAACAATACATCGTTTCAGTGATGGAACTTATAATCGGCAATAAGATGAAATTTCAAACAAGACTAGATCTTTAAGACTTCTTTTGAGAAACTAGTAGTATTTCATAAAACATCCAAACTAATGCATTTCTACACAATCTTGAAATCATTTTATTTTTAAAGCTTAAAGAAGTAACCATGTAGGATATCTACTGGTGAGTGGAATGGAATAAAATTTGAACAAAAATTAGCTCAATCACATACCCCAAACAAGGGGTGGTGATTGGATGGAATAGACCATTTCACTAGGTAATTACTTCATGCACTTTCATAAAATCCAGACAAGGCAATTAATGCATTCATTCTTTCCATCAATCTAAACATAGCCCCTAAGGAAGACGGCAACAAGACATATAGCATGCAGGATAGAGAATAAAACTGCAAAAGGAAAAAAAACATCTTTCATCATTCTATTACTTCAAGCCATATAAGACCCATATGTATCACACTTATTTTGACCAACAAAGGAAGAGAAACCAAAAACGGCAAATACCTGACTGATGTTGCCAACATCAACAGCAACAAGGCTGTAGTTCTCCCACATTCGCCAGCTGTTTCGTCTGTGTTACCAAATATCATTGTGATAGAGAATAAATTTGCAATCATTATGAGCCAATACATATATTGCATCCATGTATGCATCTGCGACAGATATGCATTATGAAAACAGGCAAAGGGAGTGTATGAAAAGTAAAGCTAAAATAAAGTTTCAAGTCCATCATAAATTTGAATATTTTTAATTAAGTCCCTCTTAATTTTTTTGTCTATTGAGTACTCAATTTTTACATTTTTCAATTGAGTCCCTACTATTTAATTTTTCTATTAACTAGGTGACGTAATTATTATCTTGCCACATCATCTTACTAACTTGTCTCCACGTGTTACCAAATGTGAACAAAACCTCACATTTCTTATCACGTGAAGAAAGCAAGATGATGGGATAACAATTAACAGAAAAATTAAACAGCAAGAATTTGGGAAATATAAAAATTGAGTACTCAAGAGAACAAAAAAATTTAGTAGGAACTCAATTGAAAAGACTCAAGTTTTTGAGAGACTTAAAACTTAATTAAGCCAAAAAATAGTGTGGTTACATCTTATTGGCATTTAAAGATAATGGCTTATTGGTGGCTTTGTGCTTTAAAGGTTTCATCTCTTTTTTGTAGATAAGGGGGTGCTCCTTTGGTTAATTGTTACCATTATTTTTCTGTTTTCTTCTATTTTTTTGTCATTTGCCATAGGTTATTTCACTTGTGCGCTACTCGCACTTGTTGGTTAGTATCTCATGTACTCAATGTAATTATATGTTTCTTGTGTTCATTGGAAAATATATTAAATGTCTTAATATTATAATGGATATCAAAATTTATTTTTTTTATGATATTTTAAGTTGGTCATTATAAAAAATAACTTTTGGCTCCGCCCCTGGATGCAAAGGAAGTCTAATAGAAGGATTCATACTAAACTTGAATTTCAAGGCTTTTCCAAATCATTATGAACCAATACATTGTTGCATGTGTGTGAGCAAATGCATGTATGACTATGATGCAAAGGAAGTTTAATAGAAGGGATAAATACGGAACTTGAATTTCAAGGCTTCTTTAAATGCAATGAAGGCTTCCTTGCTCTTTTTCTTGATCATATGCCTGCATGTTAAGTAAAACATAAGAAAAAAAGTGACTGGTTTACTAATTTTCCTTACAAGAGTGATACCAAGGTAAAAAAAAATGAAAGCTTGAAAATCAGTCATTAGAATGTCAAACCCTGAGTGAAGGCAATTTTGATCCAGTTTATACAAAGGTATGAAGATACTTCTTTGACACTAGACACCTCAATGGTCAAGCAGTAAATACTACTAGCTAGAGATCTCAAATTTAAACCTAACAAGGAATTGAAAGGTTGAAATTTAAGCAAAGGGGATGACTTCCCTTAGTATGTAGCCAGAATACAGATGGAACCAAAACAGAAAAGATACTTTTACATATTTAAATGTTCGGGTTTGTAACAAAAAATGGTTTACACACTCAAACAAGATAAGGTATTTCCTATTTTTTTAATACAAGAAAGAACTCTTACAAGCATGCAATATTATTCCAAGCTTCCCCATTTTCAGGATCAAGTTGAACAGCACGAGTAAAAGCATCCAGGGCCTTTTCTTTATCCAGAGCCTGTAAACTTTCCCCATTAGCTTAACATGCTAGACAAAGCAAAAATGAAAAAACAAAACAGAAAGGGACTAATCTACATCATCTATCGTCAAAAGTGGGTACTGGTGGTGATTCAGTGCCTAACCATACAAACCCAATCAGGTGATGCCATACATAACTGCATACCCAATTGTGCACATCTGCACAAGTGGTAATCTATGCATAATAACACAAGTCACTTCCAGAAAGTAACTATTTGAACTTTAAACCTTGTCCTATTAAACATTCATTATACCTATTCAATTCACTTATGTTTGCCTAATATTAGTATTGTTGCTTGATAAGTGTAGTGATTACATATGTTATTGTACTTTTCTAACCTCTTCATTCACACTTATACAATGAATTATCCTCAACTTCAGTGAATTATTATATTATGATAGTCAAATTACTGATGTTCATAGTTGAATAAGTCACTACTCGCTTTCTTAAATCTTTTGAAGAGAAATGGAAGCTTGAATATCTGAAAGAGGGAAATCACTTCTGAGAAACCTCACTCAGTGGCAAATTGGTTCTCTCAGTGAGAGGTATGTGAAAATAGAAACAGCTTTAGCTTCTGGATTCACTTGGCGAGACAGTCATTGACTGAAAACCCTCAAACACTCCAAACTTGCCATGTCATTACCCCTCAGCGGGACACCAAATTCACTGAGCAAAAATTCACTCAGCAAAAATTCACTCTACGGACAGGACAAAAGGGAGACTTTGTTATGGGGGAAGGAACTTTTAGCGTTAGTGGGAGCTGTGTGCATGGTTTGGATGTGGATTGCATTCAAGGGACTTCAAGCTTTACATTTTATTGCTTATTTTTTGTACTCCAAATGTTTGGGAGTAGCTAGCCTCACATTCATTGGGGTTCGATATAATGAACCTTGACTCTGTGTAGCTTTCTTTGTATTTCAATGTATATTTTGTCTCCTGCCCATGTTCTTCCTTCATGATTCATGTTTGCATGGTTGGATCATCTATGCTTGTCTAAGTTTCATTCCATTGAAAAATGTTTCGAAAACTATAGGCCAAAGGTGGAACAATCAGGGGATTTTTTATTAGGAATAATAATTGGTGCCTTGGTCATCCATATAGCACTTGCACTTCATGCAAACCTTGTGTCATAGAGAACCAAAGGATTAGTATCTGTAATTAAGGTTTAGACTTGTATCACTAAGGAAATAGGATTTGAGTAAACTAAGAGTGTGGATGAAAGAGTTATGATAGAAACTGTATTGTAGTCTTAATGGCTATTGAGTTGAGGTCATAAAATCCAACCCCGTGATCTCATTATATTATCAACGGCCGTTTTATATCTTTGCAAGTTCATTGGAAAAGACTATAAAAAATTGTTGCTTGTGCTAATGCTAGGATTGTAGTAAGTTCATTTATATCAATTTGATTTACCAACTTGACTACATCAATTGGTACACTTGCCAGGATGTTCGACTTGCTGCCACATCAACAGTAGCAATAGTCACTTTCATTATGGGAATTCAGAATTTCCCTACAAGGAGAATTTGTCCCTTTTTCTAGATAAAATAGTTGTACATTTTATTGCAAATCTAACAGTGCAAAAGCAAATAAATAATAAAGTATAGTGGTCCTCACACAATTACCTTCAACGCAGCAGCCCCAAATGTAAACCAACCATCAGGATACATAGAGTTCATTGACATTGCAGATTCCCTGAATTTGATGAACAAAAAAATATAATATTTAACAGACCGTTCAAAATAAAAAATAAATTATAGTGTAAACAAATATTTTATACGCATTAATGTAATGCTTCAAGTATCAAGATGCATCACACACCACAAAACTTTAGATGTCACATAGTCTCCTCTGTGGTATGCACTGCGAGCCAGAGAACGCTGTCAATCCAACAAAAATAGATCAATTAAGAAAGAAAAATGTAAATAATTTTTTTGAAATATGATACAAGAAAATAAGTAGAAGACAAACATGCATGTGTACAAACATGAATACACACAGCCACACCTTAGCTCTAGCAGACCTATTATTTGAAACTTCCAGAGCTTTTTCATAGTATGCATCATTAGCAGTAGTGTCACCCAGGGAGCACCTAGCAAATTTTATCATGAATGAAAAGGATTATGCAAAACAATCTTCTATAATCTTACTACTTCATTTTTACATTGGATATATACTGTAAGTTAGCATGTCATCCATCCATCGTTGCTGATTTTCTATCAACTAAGTAAATAGAAAAAATCAAATAATAATATAATTAGAATTGGCATCAGCGAAATTTGTCTGTCTTAACTAAAAGGACAGGACATAACATAAGATTTTGGCACAAATAAATGTGTACAAAATTATAGTGTATAATCCAAAGGCAGTTGCATATTTTTAGCCACACTTTCATTGATATTCAAAATCCATTGTATGTGTAGTGTAGCCCATCAGTGAGTAATAGCACACACAAACTAAAATATAAATCATCTTTCTTATATATAAACACATTCTTAAATCCATTATCATCAATATTGTATGGGAGAAGAAGAGACAGCAAGCAATGATATTTAAGTCATGATTTTCTTCTTGAAAAAACACAATCAGCGTTTTATATGCTCTTGGTAGGCCTTTTAGTGATTTCAACTTCATTCAAAATGTTAGTTTTTATTAATTGATATGAAAAGTTCGAGTTAGTGGTAACCATATTTTACTTAACATCAATGTTTATATTCATATCAGCTATGATTATGGCAGCTATTTCAATCCTCAGGAATATTTGGCTGGATCAGAATGTCAGTACTCCTAAGTTTATTCCTTTGCCCAACATTGTATTTGATGAGATTACGTTTGTAGCTTCTCTTGGATGCTCTTATCACAATATCATTATATTATGACTATATAATGATAATTGTAAGTTCTAAAAGGACAGGCAGAGACTGGGAGTCTAACTACAGCTTTTTCCTGTCTCACGTTTTATTTTGTTTTATCCTGGGGTAATTCAAGGTTTCCTCTCAGTTCTACTTTGCTACCTTGTGGTTTAACAATGACACTTCCTCCCATTGTGCATTAATTGGTTGACAAAATAGCTCACTTGCAAGTTGTGTCAATATGACTATCATAAATTCAACTGTATTTTCGTATACATTATATATATACAATACTGCATATAAAATACATCTCCTATATGGAAACTCCGAACATTTTATAACAACATTTACACGAACATTCAAATATGGGCAGAAGTTTTCACACGCACTGAAATATGGACAATTAGCAAGCAGGCATAATTGCAATATTGAATTTAAGGCCTAATATCTGCCTCATTATTTGTCTGTTTTACGCATACTATACACGAATATAAACCCTATCTCATGGGCAAAAAATAAAGAGATCATAGCACTTAGAACTTCAAGTTGGCTTCAGGAACCTTCTTGAAACCTAGAACTGATGGACCTGAAGATTTAGCTTCGAATTTTCGACTTCTATCTTCTGTCTTCGACTAAACTATCCACATCAATTGGAATTTATATGAAGTTTATCAATGTAGAAAATAGACAAGACAGATCAATCGTCAAAGTCACCTATGCGACCATAGTTTTCTGTTTAAGAGATGGTTTGATTCAGCTTTTCCATGGGAAAAAAAAAAAAGCTTTTATTTTTTAGTGTGGCATCACTATTTTAGTGTTTGTTTATGCTTTTGAAAAAAAAATCAAAAACCTAAAAACACTTAGATTTCTGATTAGTTTTAGAAGCAACTTTGGCTTTTAAAAAGGGGGCTAAAATTATAGGTAAATTGTAAAATCAAAATTATTTCCCGTAGTTGTAACTGAACAAAAAAAAAGGTTTCTGCTTTATATAAAAATTTATATAATAATCACTTCATTATACAATCTTAAAACCATATTTTTTTCCAAGCATCTTAACAGACCCTAAATATGTTTATGGTAAGTAACATGAGGTTCCCATTCCTATACAGCCGGTTTGAAATTGAAAAGTAGCAAGAGAACCCTATCACATAGCGAAGCTGCCTTCTTGATCATGATACATAATAATAATATAAAGAAATTAGGTATGTGCAAACTTGACAGGGTTATGGGCTGCTGGAATATTTCTAAATTTAAGGAATGCATCAGAATGTGTTAGGTAGATTAAATCCTCTTATCCTTTACTAGAGTTGCCCTTCTTTTATCTCTTTACTGAAATTCTCGTGTTTAGGAAATAAGTGTTTAAATATATTTTCTTTTCTGCTCCTCTGATATGTCCTAAGTCCTCCCTGGCTGACCTTGAGCTATTTAAATATTGGTCATATGGTTGAAAGATTTCTTTTCCAGGCCTCTGTTTTAAGAAGCAAACAGATTTTTTAATCAACAAGGTGACACTGAAATTTGGCCAAACCAAAGAGGAGCAGTCCACAATTTACCTTACCCTCCTATCACTGCAAGGTTCCCACATTCTTCTATACCAAAATCTTGTAATAATAATCAACATTTCTAACACAGCACTTTCGGAGCATACATCATTTGAAACACAATAAATTTTAATTGACTGTACAAATATGCAGCACTATTTGTTGGAGAAATGGTTAGAGCAGCTGTTGCTCAAAAGTAATCACAATTCCATTATAAGAAAACAAAATAAGCAAGCCGAAGTAACACACCATAACCTGGGATCATTTGGTCTTTCGGAGAGACATTTCCTGATAAGTTCAACAGCACTTGCTTTCTTCTCCAACAGACTGTTTTGCAAATCAAATATCAAACGAACATCATTGCTAATGAAAGGTGAAGTACGGGAGGAGATAAAATCACTGCTTTATTCATTTTACTTTTATTATACCTGTAGCAGTATATAAGATTATCCCATAATTCTAAATCTTCAAACTCCTTCATTGCCTCCCCTATCAATCCGCATCGCACCAAAAGCAACCCATATTCCCTGAAATTGGAATGAAAACAAAGTAACAAGAAAGTTAAAGAGCCATCAGATTTTTATGAAGCTAAAATACAAAAAAACGATTACAGAGCAGGTGTTTTTACTTCCTTAATGCAGGAATACTAGGAATATAAACAGCATAACAGAAAGCAATTCTTTCTGATATTGATGTAGAAGATTCATGAATACGTTTAACCTGCAAAAAATGCAGTATATTTTTATCAGTTACAATAAGCAAATCAAAACAAACAACTCACTCACTGTAACATGTAGAAGGATATAAAAACTGTGATGTATTATATTTAATAGACAATATTAGACGTAATTAACCTTACTGAATCTTTCGGTCAGTGAAAGATGCTTGTTAGGTGTAAATATTATACAAGTTGTGCATTAGTCTCTCTCAAATTGAAAGTGTCCACTCATAAAAAAGGATTGACATATTTGGAAGAGCTTATGTGGAACTTATTTGGGTTTATGAAAATCACCAAATTTAGATCATAAACTCGTTTAAGAATTTATGTGGTTAGAGTTTATTGAATAAGTGCTTAATTAAGTTGTTTATCCAAACACACCCTAAATGAAATGGAATATGTAGTAAGATGTTGTATAAATATATATAGCAAAATAATTTCAGTTAGTCAATCAGCTACTGCCAGTATTATTTTATAGTTGTTGGGTAGCTGCCTATAAACCACGGTTGTTGCATATTTTAGAATGAGACTGGAATAATAATAGAAGTGCAGTGTGTAGTTCTCTGATCTCTCTGTTTCTCATATCTCTACCCTCCATGTTCTATTCTTCCTCTCTTTCTTCCTGTCACTGTTTCTTTCTCTTTACCACTTAAATCCTATATCGTAGAACAAACAAAAAACGCCCATACTAGTCCTAAGTATTCTACAGAAGGTTTTCAGGTAATTCTCGGATTTTACAGTCCTAAGTATTCTAGGAATAACAGAAGTGAATACCAGACGGGTCTGTTTGAGTTGACATTTTTCATCCAAAGCAATCAATTTTATCTGGGTCCTCAAAATCAAGTTCCTAATTGATCAAACTTACATTTTTTTTTTCAATTTGATCCTGACCAATCTGAATTTCCTGGTTTGAATTGGTTTGCGAATTCAAGTTATCAGATTTACAATATTCCCTACCTGGAGATGTTTTCTTGCGATTCAATATTTTGTAAATATCAAATTGTAACCAATTACTTCATATATATATATATATATATATATATATATATATATATATATATATATATATATACATACATATATATATACATACACATACACATACACATATGTATGTATGTATGTCTATGTGTTCTAAGCATCCGTAAAGTGCAGTTTACTCCGCATTCACAAATCCACCAAGTCTCTTAAGCTTTTCAAGATTATCAAAGCATGTTCCCACCTTCTTCGTGGTCTAGTACTATGACCTCCATTCATGTGCCCTATCTTACTGCAGTTGTTGACACAAAATTAGTCAATGCTAATTCTTGGATACCATCATTGCTGATTCGACAGGAACAGAAGTTCATGACCCTATCATTGATTGTTTGATAGCAATCCCTTGTGAAGAGCCCATATACATTGGTTTCAAAATCCTCAGCTCAAGTAAGGTCACTTGTTGGTTAGAATTTCCTATGAAATAGTTCATTGAAATATTTCGGTCCATGTAATCGATTATTCGGTTATAAATATTTGTAACTTCATTTTATGCTTTATCATAATGCTTAATGTTGTTTTCAAAGAAGATTACTCTGAACTGTTAGGTATTGTTACGCTCTCTTTTAAGTAACTAAGTCCCCCATTCCCTCTTGTATCTAAGGAATGTCTATAAGATTCCTGTGTCTTTGGTTCCCACTCGCTTTGTGTATGACCAATTTTTCTCCAAGTAAAGACAAATTAACTGTTAATAGAATCAAAAGTATATTTCTTGTGTATTCTTTGGTACATCACTTATATTTTTATTGAAGGTACCCTCTTGAGGATGTCACACATTAATATGCAGGTTGAACCAGACACCATGATTGTGAGTAATTATTGGATATCTTGTGTATGCTGAGTGCGATTTACTTGTGTCATTTCACATACCCCCAAGTCCTTAAACTCTTCAAGGTATCTAAAACGCACTGATTGTAACCCAAATTCCAATTTAGGTCAACATAAATCATAATGTACAGAAAATCACATGAATTTGGTAGCTTAATCTTTCTCTCTTTTGTGTGTGTGGAAAGCTTAATGACCATTTTTTGTCACAAAAATACAACAACCTTTCATTGCAATAGACATATAAGAAAATAAAGTGTCAAACAATATACATTTGTAATTCCCAAGTTAACATGCTAATCAAAATATGGCATATACCAAGTTATCCATCATCAGTAAGGCACGCTCCTTGGTTCGGCTACGTGATGACTCCCACCGAATACGTAAATTATCACATAAACACCTTATCTAAACCAGGAAAGAGAAAAACATCAAATGCATGTCATGGTTTACAAACTATACAATTTAAGCTAAAAACTAACATTGTGTTAGGATAGGAAATTTTACAATTTCTAAGACATTCAAATATATTGAATTTGAATTTATCTCATTTCAAATTGTTTCATTTTCCAAATGTTTTGTTTAGATAAGGCAATTCAAATTTATTGAATTTTAATTTTCTCATTTCAATAAGGTGTTTCAAGTACCACCAAATGCAAAAAAGAAAATTAAATATCAAACATTTGCCAATAATCTAAAAATATCAATATTGACTATCTTTTTTAGTTGATCTTGGTTGATGTTATTTTTCAATCAAAGTCTGTCAAAAGTTTATCAACTGACATTGAGAAAAACTAGTTTTGGTTGTCGTTCGCCAATATTGTTTTCAATTGATGTCAACCACAATTATTTAGGATGACATCAATCGAGGTTGTTATTAGCTGAAAAACTCTCCTAACTGATGATATTGGCCAAAAACAATCCTGTTTAGGACAACTTTTGGCCAATTAACTAGGATTTCTTTTTGTCAAAAATTTTCTCAATCGATATTAAGGAAGAAAAATTCTATCAACTATTGCCAAAGAACAACATTGGTGTCAATGATAAAATCAATTACCTCCCTCAGACATAGACAAAAAAAATAGTCACAACACAACACACATCAATCAAAAAATTCTAGTTCACATTTGCTAAAAAATATTCTACCCGACATAGACTGAGAAAACCCTAACTGATACTGAGTGAGAAATAATAGTGGTTGACAACAACAACAACAAAATAATCCTAACAATGTAAAGAAAAAAAAACAAATCTTATTAACGACAATAAAAAAAACTAATCTAATCAACTGAAAAGTAGTCCTTTCAATGTTGGCCAGAAAAATAACCTCAAAAATTGATATGAATTTGAAAAAAAAAATGTTTAATGTCAACTGAAAAATATCGTTAACATTGACCAAGAAAACTCTTACTAAAATTGATTGGAAAAAATAAAATAACCCAAATGATGTCAAACAAGAATAAACATGATCATCTCTAGTCTGAAAGAAATCGTCACCAACATTATCGAAATACAATGTTGAGATTATCATTCTCAAACCTTGACGAAACCGAGAATGTCTTGGTTTTAGTCAAATTGATAACATCCCAACCTAAAATCAAACTTATGAGAGAATACGAAAGAAGAGAAGAAACATGAATTTGAGAATATGAAAAATTTCAGATTCTTACTTTTTAGATGAAATTTGAAATTCTCTAATTTGAAGTAATCCAATTACTCTCATAAAATTCTAGAACTTCAATATTTTTTTTTATATTTCAAACCTAAACAACATATTTTGTCATAAAGCATTTTAAATTCTTTATAAAAATGAATTACCCTCTTAAAAATCCCTATACAAACACACCATAAGGAAAATAAACACTTTATGCATTAACAATTGTTTGTGTTGTACAGAAAAGCCTAATTTTTAAACAAATATAAGTTGTAGATTTATGTCTACTTACAGTGAAGTAAAAAGAATGTTGGGAATCAATTGCCTCAATGTAAGGTGCCATATCCCATCCTGAAATCAAGTGACGAACCAACAATTGAATGAACTATTAGCTATATTGTAACATATTGCATTTTCCTCTTTTCAGGAAAATTTAGAATATAATACCAAATGAATTTAGCTTAGCTCTAAGTAAAAGGCGAGGGAAAGGGAAACAGACTCCTAAGTGGTTCAGCCCTTAAATTAAAGGAGCGTTTGTTTCAAGTCATCTTTTTTCACTTCCAGGAACATGAAGATGGGAATACATATTCCTATGTATCTTTTATGATTATGAAAATATTCCAAGGAAAATGACCTCTTCACATTTTAAATTGTTTCTATTCCAATGAGAAGGGAGTGGATATCTGATATTCCATGGTGGTTCAGCCCTTAAATTAAAGGAGCGTTTGTTTCACGTCATCTTTTTTCACTCCCAGGAACATGAAGATGAGAATACTATGTATCTTAGATGATTATGAAAATATTCCAAGGAAAATGACCTCTTCACATTTTAAATTGTTTCAATTCCAATGAGAAGGGAGTGGATATCTGATTCCATGGGAATGGATGCTATTGTCTACAACTACCTACTTCCACTAAATTCTTTTCTTTTTTTTTTCTTTTTTCCAATTTCAAAATTAAATAAGTTTAAATACATTTCAAATTATTAAATACCAACCAAATATGATTCGTAAGAGTAAAAAATGATGGCATAAAACAAGCGCCCCTAAGTATGAATGAATTTAGAGATATAAATTGAGATACAATTGCACGGTTACAACAGTAATCTAGAAGAAAAGTAGTTAAAACAAGGTAAACCAAAATTTATATTGAATTGATCCAGTTTCCACACTTGTTTCACTTCTTTGAGCTTAGCAGAATGACATTATAGGCTATAAGACCACATAATGCCATAGCATAAGTAGTTTTAAACTTGGAAGATTAAAAAGGGGATTCATGTATCCCAAGTATGCAAACGCTAGACATAATATCATGTATGAATGTATAAAATTTAGGTAACCTACGTTGCAATTCGTCATGTCGGGAGCTCTTCTCTATTAGAAGACAATACGCCAGAACTACAGCTTGTTGTGTTGCTGTCAAACTTGGAGTAACATGGGCACCATTTTCCATGCCTTGTGACTTAGTTTTAGAGACATCATTTTCTAACAACTTCGGTATTTTAAGTATGTCTGATGCCTCAGTGGTTTCAAGCTGATGCAAATTCCAGTTATCTTCACCATTGTTGGAATCACATGTTTGGATATGAGTACCCATTAAGTTATCCACATTCGATGTACTTGTGTTTGTAACAAGTACCATTTGCGCCTTAGGCTCTGCCTATGTCCAAAAGTTACATATTAAAAGATAAGTATCATGACAAATGCTATATATCATGCATTTACTATGTTTACCTGATGGACAGAACGGAAACCGAGTACCCCAGTAACTGAAAGCTGAAGCCCAGCTGCATTCTCAGCTAACTCAAAATGCATCCTGAGAGGAAAATGTACTTCATAATAGAAAGATAGCACAGGAGAATCAAAAGTAATATTTCAACATATAGATAGCTTCTCCAGGAATACCTTAGAACATACTGGGGAGCTGTTTGACCTCAGAAAATGTTTCTACTTTCATTTATTACCTATTCTGACTTTAATTACGAAAGGATCACCTTATTTCATTCAATTTCCTGTGTTGAAAATACATTGTGTAGGAAATTATGGAAACAACTTTTCATTGTTTCCTATAAAAACTGTCGAAAAATATAAAATAAAGTAAAAACAAGATGGAAATTTAGTAAATCAAGCTCGTCTCATCGAGTCCCCCAACCCGCCAAACAAAGAAGGCTAGATGAACATCTCACCCAAACTTAATATCAATTGATTTATTTTTATTGAAGATAAATAAATGTAAAAATATAAAGATGTACCAGTTTATGCAATGCAAGCACACCGAACACATGAAAAGGTAAATACGACTTGTGCCCAAATCAAATCTCCCTTTCCCCATGAAAAAGTTTCAGTTAGTTTCGATTCCACTTTCGAAATTATGTAACACATTGATAAACCGGAAAAGTAAAGGAACCACCAAAATTAATATCACAGTAATGAAAATATTGTTATTGGGATATCGCTATTTTCCCAGCAAGAAGAACACGGTCCTTCCAATTGCACATTAAACATTATACAATCATCATTAACATTTTTCATAAATGCTAAGAACCTATATATCACGTTTTGATAGGAAACATTTTGAAGCACACCATCACACAATTCACGGTTCACTGTTCATAGCAACTAACCTGCAAGAGTCAACTCGTCCATATATATATTCCATAATGCCAGCCTCTAAATGAAGCATGGAGACAATATCCAAGCTCTCGCTATTGCGTAAACCATCCTCCCAGTAACTCCGAACTAGTTCCGAAGTGCCGAATTGCTGCAAAGCTTCACTCGTGTAGACATGCAAGAGATCAGACAAGGACGAAGACCGCTCATCCAAAACTCTTTGTTGAAGAAACAAAACCCTCGCAAGCCACCACGACAGGCTTCCAATCTCCACGCGTAAATCCTTCATCCGCATAAGCAACATCTTGGCAAACACTATATACTAGAAAAAAAGAAACGCAACAACACGTTACGAATTATCAACTTGAGCTGAGTCATGTTGTTAGGCGTGAAATGCATGACACTAGTACCTGAAGATTCGAGAACTTCCCAAGCAAGTCAGAACCAGCAGACATAAGCTGATTCCGCGCCCAATTTTCCCATTCATCACTACCATCCAAACACAGAGGACACTTCGGTAGCTCTGTTCCATTCAAAGGCCTAGAGTGGAAACGGTCTCATTTTCTAATTCAAAATAAAAGCACAGATAAAGTGAAGATTGAAATTTTACCCGGTGAAGTTCGCTTGAGTGAACCCTAGAATTGCGGCAACAGCGAGGCACATGACAATTACGGCCCTGCGACGCTGTTCGGCTGCGTTGGAGGCGGCGTCTGTGATGAAGGACTCAGCGCGTTGGACCAACTCGGAGTAGACTCGGTCAGCGGCATCGAGTGGAAGCGATTCATGGCCGCCGAGTTGGAAGACGGTGGCCGAGGGTTGGGAGGTGAGTGCTTGGACGTAGCTGCCGCACTCGATGGACTTCAAGAGGTCGTTGATGAGGCCATCAAAGGATTCTCCGTCGTGGCGGATATCCGACGGCTGCGAAGGACTGAGGGTGCAGCGAATGAGGCGTAGCTCGTAGCCGCGGACGGCAGCGACGTCGGGTTCGAGAGTACACATGCCTTGCGCTCTTCAGCGGTTCCAGACTATGCTCTTAATTCCGTTTCAGGGTTTATGGTTTTGGAATCCCCTCGGTTTAGCTTAGTAAATGTTACAAATTAATTATAACATATATATTGTGTACCAAATTCTTGGAGGTGCATTTAATTAAACCACTATAAGTTAGCATCGAAAATAATATACTTCAGACTAAAATGATTAAAAATAATATATTACAATTTAAAAAATAATATGATTTAAGTAAAATATTTTGAAATGTTTGAATATAAGTTTAAACAAAATATGTAGCAATTGATTTTGATATCAACACTCAAGCTCAAATCACAATACTTATAATAACGAGAAAGTTGAAGGTCAAGAATATGAAAAATGAAATCCATGTAATTCAAGATTTAGGTGGTCCATGCTTAAAGGAAGATTTAAGAAGATCTAGAATTTTCAATTCTAAAAATACTTATTGAAAAGATTCTTTATTTTTTTTAATTTTATTTTAATTATATTAATTTTAATTGAGTGAATTGGGTGGTGGTATGTATATTAGATTAATTTTGAATAAAATTAGGTTTTGATATTAACTCAGAAAGATGAATAGTTTGATACAATTAATATTATCTAATATATATATATATATATATATATATAATGAAAACGGATGACACCCCATCCGGTTTATATAATTTTTTAAAACTTTAACCGGACGAGGTGCCATCTAGTTTAGAATTGATTTTGAAATCAATTGTAAATCGGATGATACCTTATAATTTGAAAATTTATATAAATTGGATGGGATGTCATCCGAATTACATTCTATTTGAAAATATAAACTAGATGACACCTTATCACGTTCATATAATTTTTCAAAATCTAAATTGGATGAGGTGTCATTTAATTTACATTTCCAAATAGAATGTAAACCAGATAGTACTCCTTCTTCAGAAAGGATAGATGATACATTTTTGTAAATTGGTGAGAGTGACTCCTTATTCATATCAACTATTTTACTTGAAATTCTTATTTTATTTGAAACCTAAGTTTCAATAAATTCAAGTTCATATCCTAGACAAGTATGTGTTCTTGAATCCCAATAGAAAAATTCACATCAGATTTTATTTTGAGTGTATGATAAAATGAATTTTTATAAAATTTTAATCCTCATGTGTATATGATCAAATGATTTTTTTATAAAATTTTAATCCTCATGTAAAATTTCGATTCTAATGTAGTGAAATAATTACTTGGATAAATTTAAACATATCAAAAATACTTTCCTATCAAAAATTCTTTTCTATGAAGTTTTAATCTTCGCGTGATATCCATAAAATGTTTTAACATTTGGTGTAAATATTTCTGTAATTTATATATTAGAAACTGTTACAAATTGTTAATTCCAAATTCATTCAGGTCAGCGGTAGAAAAATTGGATAATTTACACACAGTCTAAACTTTATTTTCATCATTATTAAAAAAAAAAGTTTTGCTTTATTTTCATCATTATAAAAAAAAAGTTTTGCTTTCAATATGATGACATCGTTGGTCAAAGATTTTAACTGGAAAGGTACTGTAATCTTCAATTAAATTTTTAATTGGAAAAGTAGAGTATTTCTTTATAATATTGTTTTGAAATATTAAAAAAGAGCATCATGTCATAAACATATTAATATATTTTTATATAGTTGTATACATTATAAATAATATTTTTTTAACTACAAAGTAAAAACACCTATCAAAATATAAAAGGAAATTTAATTTTTATTAGGAGTATTTGTATTTGCAACTAGGTTTGGAATGAGCTTTTGGCATAAAGCATCCATAGATATATAATTTTATGAATATAAGTGATAAGTTAATTTTTATTAGTAATGAATTTTAAATACATTTTTCAAAATTAAATCCAAAATTTAATTCAACTGAGTGCATTTTAACTTTTATTGTATTTTACAATTTTTTAGTATGATGATTTGTGTTATATTTAAGTTTTTCGGTGTATTTGTATGTGAGATTAATTGTAATTGTAAATTTAATTGTATGTTTAGTCTATTAATTGATTAAGTATGCTGCTAATGTGTTTAAAAAGTGTGTGAATATAATTATTTAGATAATATGTACTTTGAGTTTAGTGAGAATAGATTAAATATAGCATTTAGGCGTATTTGTATTTAGTAAGACATCTTTTATGAAAAACTACAAAGTAAAGCACTGTCTTTTTCGTTTCATTCTTCATTACTTTTCACGTTATTTTTATAAGATTTAAAATAAAATTATCACAAATATTAGAAATTCAGATTAGAAATTGGAATTAGAAAATTATTCTCGTTACTTTTCCATCATTCTTGAAAAGATTCAAAATAAATTATCACAAATATTAGGAATTCAGATTAGAAATGGGAATCAATTATAAGATCAAGAGATGCAAGAAAAAATCCTAACATAAATACTCTCATTCTTAATTTTACAAAGTAATCATCCTTATTCTAAACTTTTAAAAGGTATAAATACAAATAGATTTTACTTTCTTTGTAAGTAAATAAAAGATATAATCTATATATTACAAGAAATGATAATTTGTCTTTTGTGGTTAAGGTAACACATTTTAACTCCAATCAAAATGATAATAATTTTATTTTATTATTCCAAGCATGACATAGTACTTTGGTGTTACCAAAGTTATGAAATTCCTTGTAATCTACTTCAACCCTTTGACATTTATCAATAATACAATTTATTCAATACAAAATGTATATTTGTCAATATTGAAGTATGATTTTTCTTTTATAAGGACATTCAAAACAACAAACAAATATGAAAATATATAGAACCATGTACCATTAATTTAATAAATCATCTAACTTAGGAATCAAGTGTCTATACTTGATGGTGATGTTATTTAGTGCTCTACAATATGTACACATCCTTTGATAACTATTCTTTTTAGACACCAAAATAATTGAAAGAGCACATGGGCTCATACTCTCTTGCACCTATTTTTTGTTCATCAATTCTTTAACTTGAGTTTAGATCTCTTTTGTCTCGTGAGGGTTGTCTTTATATAAAACATTTTGTTATCATCTTCACATATCAAACATTTCAATAAAAAAAACAGGATGCAAACTAACTTACTTTAGATTCAACATTATTGTCGATAACAGCTTTTCCCTTTCCAGCCATTGTTGTCAATAACATTAAAACACCTAAGCAAAACATCCAAGTTAGGTCAGATGACCATTTTCACAAATTAACTTGTGTTTATTAATATTGGTCCTAACTTTGCATTAATAAGAAGTTACCCCTTCTTTAATGAGGGGACACCTAAGTACAAGTTTTGGTGACTCAACAATCATCAGTCGCCAAAACTTGTACTAAGATGTCCCCTCGACAGGCCATGGGTAACCACTGATGTTTTGTAAGCTCATAATCACTTATTATTTCACAAAACACCTGTGATTACCCCTTATTTAATGAGGGGACACCTTAGTGCAAGTGTTGGCGACTAAACACACATCTGTTCACCAGTCACCAAAACTTGTACTAAGGTGTCCTCTCGTTAGGTCATGGGTAACCATTGATATTTTGTCAACTCAAAATCACTTATTGTTTAACAAAACGCTTGTGGTTACCCCTTCTTTAATCAGAGCACACCTTAGTCAGCACATAACACCATACACACAACAAACAAACAGATTCAAACATCATAAACCTAAACCCCTAACAAAAATCATTCTTTTTCCACCAACAACTAACAACAACATTGTAAAACGACCATTAAAAACATATTTTCCCTTTCCAGCCATCAATGTTCAAACACCAAAGCAAAACATCCAAGTTCAATCAGATGACCATTTCCACAAATTAACCTGTGCTCATTAATAATGGTTCTAACTCTACATTAATAAGAAGTTACCCCTTCTTTAATGAGGGGACACCTTAGTGCAAGTTTTGGTGACTCAACACACATGTGATCATCAATCACCAAAATTTGTACTAAGGTGTCCCCTCGACAGACCATGGGTAACCATTGATGTTTTGTAAGCTCAGAACCACTTATTGTTTCACAAAACACCTGTGGTTACCCCTTATTTAATGAGGGGACAACATAATGCAAGTGTTGGCGACTAAACACACATCTGTTCACCAGTCGTCAAAACTTGTACTAAGGTGTCCCCTCATTAGGTCATGGGTAACCACTAATGTTTTGTCAGATAAGAATAACTTATTGTTTAACAAAACACCTGTTGTTACCCCTTCTTTAATCAGAGCGCACCTTAGTCAACACACAACACCATATACACAAGAAACAAACAGATTCAAACATCACAAACCTAAACCCCTAACAAAAATCATTATTTTTCCACCAACAACCCACAACAACACTGTAAAACGACCATTAAAAATATATTTTCCCTTTCCAGCCATCAATGTTCAAACACCAAAGCGAAACATCCAAGTTCAGTTAGATGACAATTTCCACAAATTAACCTGTGTGCATTAATAATGGTTCTAACTCTGCATTAATCAGCGGTTACCCCTTCTTTAACGAGGGGACACCTTAGTGCAAGTTTTGGCGACTCAACACACATTTGTTCATAAGTTGCCAAAACTTGTACTAAGGTGTCCCCTCGTTAGGACATGAGTAACCACTGATGTTTTGTAAGCTCAAAACCACTTATTGTTTGACAAAACACCTGTGGTTACACCTTCTTTAATGAGGAGACACCTTAGTCCAGGTTTTGGTGACTCAACACACATGTTTTCATCAGTTGCCAAAACTTGTACTAAGAAGTCCCCTCGATAGGGCATGGGTAACCACTGTTGTTTTGTAAGCTCATAACCACTTATTGTTTAACAAAACAAATGTGGTTATCCTAGGGCACGCCTTAGTGATCACACAACACTAATGCCAACAACAAATAAACAGATTCAAACATTACAAACCTAAATCCCTTACAAAAATCATTCTTTTTTCACCAACAACCAAGAAGAACATTGTAAATCACATAAAAGACCAAACTTTACTTTAACCACCAACGGAAATCAAACGACAAACAAAAAGACCTTTTCTATTCCAGCAACGACCAAGAACAGAACTATTAAACGACCAAAAAGACCTCCTTTTCTATCTAAAAACTCAAACTTTACTTCTACCACCACAAACTCCAAACGACAAACAAAAAAAACATCCCTTTCCATAAAAAAATCACTTAAAAAGAAACCTTTCCTTCCTTTTCCAACGTAAATGACATAAAAAACCAACCTTTAAGTTCAATGACGAACTGTTGAGGTGGACGAAAGCACGGCTAAGAAGACGAGAGTAGGGAGACCAGGAGACAAGAGCAGACAAAATGTAGTAAGAGTGCACAGACGAGTGCAGAGAGAGCGAGAGAGTGAGACGAGTGCAAAACGAGCGAGAGAGTGAGAGTGCAAAGCACACCAATGCTTTTGGGCTTCAACATTGCTTCAGATGCCATTCACTTTACACACTTGATTAAAAAACTAATATTTTTGTCACATCAGCAGTGTCAAATGAATATCATGCCATGTAATGTCAAAATAACATTACTCTTTAACAAAAGCACACACATAAATAAAAGCATAAAATTTAAATAAATGCACGTAATAAGTTTAACATGGTCAGAGTGCAAGACCTACACCCATACTCAACAAATTTATAATTAATCAACATTTAATTTTTTTTTTCCAAAATTGTAAGCCTTCTCATATAATTCTTTAAACAAAATTTGCAAATCTTTTCTCATAACACACAACTACCGAGCCTTCGATACATCCAAAAGCTTATTAAGTTGTAGTAACAATATTACTATTTCCTACTTTTTTCTTTTTTTATATTACTCAACGCAAGACTTCATTAAAATTAAGAATAGAGCATGCACTTCTTATTCATAAAAATGCCCCAAACTGCTTGATCCCGCATTACTAAAAGGACCATCCCTTAACATTTGAAGCAGCACTTCTTATTCATAGAAATGGCCCAAACTGCTAGATGCAACATTACTAAAAGGACCATCAAGTCCGTTAACATTTGAAGCACCAACAGATGATAATCCATCTTTCCAGTTCTTCCTGGATTTACATTCATTCCTTCCAACATTGGGATGCTACCATGACGAATTATGAAGATGTCGACCATATACAAGACTAAAAAACATTGGCATACAAACTATTCTCTATAACCAAAAGGCATGTTTGCAATTGGGAAGTAACAGGGTTTGTTAAGATTATAAAAACCATTTGAATTGTAGGCTGCTGATTAAGTCCAAGTATGGTCATGATGTTGGATTAATTATTTTGTGGACATACATAAATTAGTAATTTCTCTAGATTAACTTATTTGTCAAAATATTATGTAACCATTATTGTTATTATTTATTTGATTGTTATTATTTATTTGGTTACATAAAATAATATTGTTTATATTGTGTGAAATATTTATTGGGTCAGCTGATAATAGGTGGGCTGAGTCTATTATTAATTAATAATATATAGAAGAGTCCCTACAACTGCTTAAGGTCAGTTTTTTTATTCTGCCCTATTAAATAATAAAGAAGACAATTCTCTCTGTATATGTTTCTGACCTTGGAGCAGTTTGTACAACATGATAATGAATCAAAGCTACTCTCCAGGTTTTGATTCTTCTTATCTTTATATATTATGATGTTCTCATATGTCATAATCATACTGAAATTTTATTGGTTATTGTGAAGAAAATTTAATGATGTGGGCAAGTTTCAATTAGACAATGTGGAGCTCAATAGACAGGAGATATGTGTAGACACATTTTATTGTGCTTTGCTCATGAGTTTACATCTCAGATGTTGTAATTCCATATGCTCATTTTACTGACGTTGTCGATATGGCTTTAGGATTTTCGAAAAATTGATTGATTTTTAGTTTTAATATTTTGTTGTTAAATTGATATTGTTGAATTGATAAATAAAAACCCAATCTTTTGTTTTTCTCCAACATAAGTTTGTTAATGGTACTTCTATTTATCACATTTGGCTTACGCATATCTGCCTCGTAAGGCCAAGTATAGTTTAGTGTTTAAAATTGTTGTTTTTCTACTGGTTTTTGTACTCTGTACGTTGCACAATCTATTTATCTTCTAGACTGTTTGATCAAACTAGGTTGGTTTACGTGCAAGCTTTATGTTATTGTTAGATGAATACGGTGTGCTTGTCATTTCCTGTTGGGTCTTCTTATTTTTTATGATATTAAAATATGAAACTAGATCTGATGACTCCTGTAACATGATACATGACTATTGTATACTCTCTTCGATTTGTTCTTTATTCCAGGGAAGAAATAGTTTTGGTAAATCATGTGATGGTTTTTATTTATTTAGTTATGCATAAATGATATATATTTCGTTCACATTAATTAATTCCTTTATCTTATTAGTGAGGCACTGTAACATTGTGACCATTATTAATTAACATTTTATATCATTGATGTTCTTATCTGAACTAAGGCAGCTTAGCTATATGGAAATTATTAATAACTTGATGCATATTCTGGATGCACTGATCTCTCTTCCAAAACAATTAAAATGATAGTGTATGGTTAAGGAAGTAGAGATTTTTTTTCAGAGCCTAATGTGCCTTTAACAAATGGTCTTTATCATAGGACCTTAATATTGATAGGACCTTTGTTACCTATTGTATTGTTATCAAAAGAAAATTAGTGCACAATTTCATATTGTGCAAGTGTTTCCAAGACTTCTGCAAATACTGCACAAAGGCAGAGTACTAATAGTTGTTATGATGTTCTTGTTTGTAATCTCTAACTAGTTGCATCAGGTCGCCAAGTGGAAATATGATTAGTGAGACCGTTCACTGTTATATTCATCATTTATTAGTTGTATTAGGACGTTAACAACTGATTTTTAGTTTAGGATTTTGTAATTGGTGGAATTGTTATCCAATATGGTGTATGCTATGCTAGTATAATGCTTGCTGCACATAACAATTGGGTTGTTGTGGGCAGTCCATACGGGTTTTAAATGACACTTGCGATTGCAGTTGTGATTTTGTTTTGCAATTTTTAGTTTGTAATCCTTGGTATTGTGGATGAGGTGGATGTAATAGGATTGTGGAGACCAAAAATACCTTGATGTTGTAGCTGCAATTGTGGTTGTGGACTGTTTTCTAATTTTGCTACTTATCACAGCTGCCTGAGATGTTGTTATTTTGTTAGATGGTGTGGAGGGGATATCGATAGATCTGACATTGTTGATGATTCCTCTCTAGTAAATATATGATTATTTCTTTCAATCGCCATTTGAGTGAGGATAATATAATTTATCAGTAAAGGAAGAGATTTACTAGTACTTCAAATTTATAGTCGTAGTCATGGCTATTGCTGTGTTTATAGAGTCCAAAATAATCATAATCCATTTTTCTTCCTTCAATTGTGAAAAAGTTTTATATTAAAATATATGTGCATATATCACAGTATCATGTAGTTATTTCTTTTATTTTTTTTTTGTTTGGTAATAATGATGGGTTGTGATTTAATGTTTTGATTTTTGGGAGTAATAAATTTTGTTTAATGTTAATGAGAATATTTATTAGCAATTCGGGAATTCGGGATGCATTATTGGTTCTGCTATGAATTCTCATCTTCAGTTTAAATCTTGCATCCTTTCCTAATATTTGATGTGCGTGACTTTAATTTGGGACAACGTGTTGGTGATATTGTAATTATTGCTTTTCTTGTGTAATATTTTATTGAAAATTTATGATATAAATATATTTTGATAATATTGTTGTATATTTTTTATGATTGAAATTCGTCTTCGCGGGACGGATTGTGATAAAATATCAATTTTGATAATATTGTTGGATATTTTTTATAATTAAGAGCTCACCTTCGCGGGACGGATTGTGATAAAATATAAATTTTGTAAATATTATTGGATGTTTTACATAATTTTAGTTTCACCTTTATGAAATTAATTATGTTAAGTGCATTATTCTGTTGTTAAACACTATTATTTTTATTGTTGCATTGAGATTTATATTAATAATAAACTTACCCTTTAGTTTGTTTATTTTTAACGTAATTTTTGATAAATGGTTTATTATATTATTAAGGTTTTCAGTATCTTCTCGATATTAGCTTTAAGGATATGATATTATGGTTAAAAGCTTAACAAACTTTGTGGGTTAATTTGCTATTGTTGATACGTTTTGTTCCAGCTTTGCCTATCCAAATAGGTTTTTTGATCAAGTTGAATGTAACTAATTATGAGGACTGAGAGAGAATTTTTCTAAATATGTGTTCTCATAATAATTGTAAAATTGCACAAATAGAGAAAAATAAATTCCTTATGCTTCCGCTGTTGACATCTTATGTATGTTCAAGTTTGCACACGTTTTGATATGGCTTTTGTTGTTAATGTGCTTGGATGATACTTGAACATATTCCCACAGAGTTTATAATTGTATATCCCTTTACTAAGGGATTGACTGTTAAAGTCTTTGTTGAACACGTAACCCGTATGGGGTATAATAAGGGTTTTTTGATATATTGGTTTAGTGGGAGTTTTTCTTTTATGTATATGTACTTCCCATTTGGACCTCATTTATTGTTTATTGTATTGTCGTATTGTTGAAATGATTGATAATAATAATTTATTGTTGTGACGACAAATATTGTGTATTGTCATATTTCCTTTATTTTGATTTGTGCAATTAATGTTATGACATAATTTTGAGACATTTTGGACCCAATCTCAAATTGTTATTGTGGTGAGATTGTTTTAATCTCATATAACATCTTGGGTGGATGATTGAAACATATGATTGTCTATTTTGTATTGCCATATTTTGTTTATTATGATTTGCACAATTGGTGTTATGGTATAATTTTTAGACATTTTGGACCCAATCTCAAATTGTTATTGTGGTGAGATTGCTCATATAGCATCTTGGGCGGATGATTGGGACATAATTGTATTTATAAAGGTCACTCTGAAATGTAGGTGTTTCATTTCTGTACGAAATCATCACTCCTTCGAGTGTGATTTTCTACGGTGATAAGATGCTTACATATTTTATTTTGGATCTTTTAGTTAGATATGTTGTAATATTTTGTCATTTTACTGTGGTCACATGTTGTGAGTTGTTTTGGATTAATTTTCAATATTGGGATTTAATTTATGTTGTCCGAGTGGGAGATTGTTGAATTAATTATTTTGTGGATATACATAAATTAGTAATTTATCTAGATTAACTTATTTGCCAAAATATTATGTAACAATTATTGTTATTATTTATTTGGTTACATAAAATAATATTATTTATAATATGTGAAATATTTATTGGGTCAACTAATAATAGGTGGGCTGAGTCTATTTTTAATTAATAATATATATAAGAGTCCCTACAACTGCCCAAGGTCAGTCTTTTTATTCTGTCCTATTAAATATTAAAGAAGACAGTTCTTTGTATATGTTTCTGACCTTGAAGCAGTTTGTACACACTCTTCTTTCTCATTCTTTGCAGATAGGTCATTGATCAGGAACAAACGAACAGGATAATAAATCAAAGCTAATCTTTATTTCAGGTTTTGATTTTTCTTATCCTTATATATTATAATGTTCTCATATGTCATAATCAAAATAAACTGAAAATCCTAATTAAATTATTTCTTTAATGTGAGTGTTATAATCTTCTGATTAAGTCTTTTGGCATGATCTGATAGTAAACTTCATGCCTCCTAAAACAATCCTCACGTTAAAATAGCTAGTTTCCAAACTTTCCTAATGGGTTGAGCCTAAAAGGGGTGAAGGAGACAAAATAACTCTGAACAACCAATACCAAAACCTTTTTTTTTTTCTGTGTGAGTGTGCCACCAATACAAGAAGCATTGCTGCTTGTAAGGTGATAAAAGAAAGTGGCATGCGTGTAGAGTAGGCGAGGTTGAGGTTAGGTTGCGGAATGAGAAAAGATGGAGGAGAAAAGATGAAGCAGATATATAAAAATAAAATAAAATAGATAAATTAATTATTTATTTATTTTAAATACAATAAAAAACTTTTTTCTTTTAATTTTGTGTACTATATATCTTTTATCATTGAAATACATTTTTCCTAGTTTTTCAATCTTATTGTTTTATTATTTTTAATATTTTATATTTTTTTCCATTTTTTATTACTATTTTTTCAATATTTTATATAATATCTGGATAAATTTGAGTATTGACAAATTTATGTATTTCTTATTTATTTGTATATTTAATTTTTAATTATAATTACATTACAAATAAATTTCTATCTTAAGTTAAGAAAATATTAAAGACAAAAAAAAAATAAGAACCTACTTAAAAAATGTTGTATTGGAATAATTTGAAATAATAATGATTTAAATCTATAGATTTCACAAAAGATATGTCATTTTCAAAATTATTAGGATCTTATATAAACATCTTCAATTGCCTGAGCATGTTACTTTACACCCTGAAAATGACCTGGGAGTTTGATACATTGAATATGCCAAATTCCCATCCCAAAAGCCATTAAATGAAAACCACCTGTGCCAAAATGTACCCCCAAACCCAAAGAGCTCAACTTGGGCCATTTTCATGCATGGTATACAAATTGTGTATTTATTCAAATTTTTAAAAAAAATAGGATTTATGAAGTAGCTTCTTCCATAAAAACGGGGTATAATTTTGGTGAATAGATTTATCAACTTTTTACTAGAACAGACTTATGGAACATACCTGTGGTTCTTTTTTCTTTTCTCATAATAGCAAAGAAAATGTCTGATTTTTCACAGGTCATAAATGAAAAGGAAAATAGATTATTGCTCCACTTTATCTCATGAATTAATGTATCACCCATATATCCATGCTCCGCACATGCAGATAAAATTGCTGAAATTTCATTCCTTATCAAAAGGTAGGGTGTCTTTTCAGCCCTAAATCATGTTCCTTAACTAAGCACACACCTGCCTTATTTTTCTGTATGACTATTGGTTGAAAATAAATTCGAAAAGACTGAAGACCTAGCCATTGTTTTTTGTTTTATTATAAATTTAATATATTAAAAAATTTCCAACTTGAATATTTAGAATTAATATATAATAATTTCTATCTTACTTGTTAGTTATGTATATATAACACTATCCGTGAAATTAACATCTATACCGACGTAAAGTGATGGTAATCTATCTAATTACATCACAAGAATACACATGTTAAATATTTAGAGACTTGATTATAAGCTTACAAAAAGAATGAGTATATTTAGACGTGTTTGGACCTTCAGCTATAGGCTATTAATGTTTGCGGAGATCATTGTACAAGACATGGAGTATAGAATAAAAGACTTATAATCTACCAAATATAATAACTAGAGTTACGATCAGGAGGATATAAGAAGACTAAAGTTCAACTTCAACAGAAGCAAGTCTTATCATCATTAACCTAATTTTATTATGTAAATATGTATTAAGTAGTTTAGAATTTAATAATCAATGTATCCGGTCACATAGTGTAGAATAATTGGATCATATATTTAGGCCAATTATAATAAAACATTGGATCTTGTATTTGTGTTATGAGTAGATTAGGATTATAATTAGATAATGTAGTCTATCTAGGACTACAATTGAGTTTTCGTAAGCCTAATATAAAGGCTAGGATGTCTAAAGAAGTGTAAGACACATGGAAAGGAGCAAAGAAGGTGTGAACACGCATAGAGAGCATGAGTAATACATGTTATACTTTCATTTGAGAGGACTTTATGAGCTAGGTTTTAAATTCTTTTGAATTTAAATTTTTCCACTCAATTTTGTGAGCCTTGAATGTCTGACAGAATTTAAATTTTTCCACTTAATTTTGTGAGCCTTGAATATCTGAGATACTTATAAATAGAGGTATCATGATTTTGTAAAAATTAAATTGAAATGAGTAATAAAATTGTGTCAAATTGATGCTTTAACTTATTCTTAAATTGTAATATCTTTCTAGACTTTTACCTAGACTCTTAGTGAGTTAGCCTAACTTTCCATTAAATCTAAATTCTAATTTCACGTTAGCCTAACTTTCCATTAAAATCTAAATTCTAATTTCACTTTTCAAATGTCGTGAGATATCTACCTTAATCAAAGCTTCCACAAATTTTCTCCAAATTTTATCTAAAGAAGAAATCAAAAACATTTTCAAAAGGTACACTATTCCATCAGAGAGGAACTAAACTCTTTTCTTAAAATAAGTTATCTTATTATATTATTCTTTTAAAGAAAAAGAAATAAAACTAAATATGTTAAAATTAATAGGTCTTTTTAAGAAAGATTCCAAATTAATCACCAAAACAAACCGTTAGTTTTGAAATTACTAATAATTTTCTTAAAAAGAGATTCACTAAAAAAATTCAACAATAATAAAACTTGAATTAAATACTTATATACTACTTCCAACATGTGATGATGAATTTTAAAATTTTTTTTATATATTATTTAACTTTATTATTTTTACTTAAGATGTAAGTAACTCATACTTTAAATATCAAATCTTCTTATTAGTTATATATGTACCTTCACCATTCAATACTCACAACAACTGTTAACAAATATAACGAATATAGTATTAACATATAACATATTTTCAAATTTTCTCTATAGAATAGAAATTCGAGTTAAATATATAATTATATAGACTAATTAACAAGTTAGGTGTTGCTATATAAAAAAGTATATACGTTTATTTTAATCCTAACCGTATAAATAAAAGTATAAATTTATGTCAATGGTCATATATTCAATTCAGTTTAAATTTTGGCATGCAGAATACAAAATGCTTCTTGCACTTAACAAATTCTTAAAATATGTCCTTGTTATTTTATATATTAAATAATTTATCTTCTTCTCATATTTACATAAATATCTCTCTCATATCTTATTTTTTATAATAATAAAAATAATATTGAATGTTGTTAAGATATTTACAATTTAATATGATTAATTTTAAAAATTCAGTTTAACACATTATTTTCAAATATTTAGTTTTTTGATAACTAATTCAATGTTACTTAAAAAAATATAGATATTCCTTAATATTTATTAGATTTTTTTATTATTTATCAAGAAAATTTGTTAATATTTATTAAGAAAAAGAGAAGTTAACAACTTTTTACTTGATTGCATTTATTTGTATACATCATTATGGAAAAAAAGATATTTAATAAATAAATTTTAAAATAAAAATTTGAGCATTTGTTAAGTGCAGGAAACAATATACATAGTGGAGAAAGCAACTACCTTAGATTTTTTATGAACACAAATGGACATATACCACATGTGTTCTTTCAACAAAATTTACACACAAACACACACACACACATATATATATATATATATATATATACATATATATATATATATATACATATATATACATATATATATCCTCAAATATTTTAAATTTAATTATTTAACTTTTTTAAGTTAATTTTACAAACCAAATCTATTACATTTAACAAATCAACATATAACGAGTTTATTAATCATGTTAAATATTGCATATTTTTAATTTACTCTCCATTATAGTCTAAATGAAATAAATCTTAATAGATTAAGTAAGACATCCATGTGTTTAATAGGACAAACTACAAGTAAAAAACTAAAGGAAGATTAACAAAAAAGAATTTGATAACATTACTTTTATGAAAGGCATAAAAAGTTATAACTTTATGAGGGACAAAAATTTCAGTAAGTCATTTTTTTTTCTAAAAATGAAACATAAATAATTTAAAATACACCGACTTGTAACTCGGACTTTCGTCTTCTTTCAGCCAGCATGTGACCACTACCCTTCTTTTCTGTGTGATATGTATAGCAAATAAATCACATAGCACATCACCAAACACATAAAATTACATTCTTATACGTTTGGATTGTTCTTTTTCTGAACTTTTTGAATTATATTATCTTTTATATATATATATATTTTAAATTTTCTCACATGAACCCCTTTTCATATTTATAGATGTCAAACATATTAATATTTATTTTCAGATATATTCATTATCTGAAAAAATACATTGTCAATCTTCAAATCTATACGAAGGAGAGTATCTTATATTTCAAGAACATAAATTATTGTCCATGATAATAACTTATTTTCATTCTTTTTACTTTTAATTAGTTAGGTTTTATATATTTAAAAAATATCAAACACGTGAAAATATTTTTTCTAAATATAATATCGAGAATGCAAAATTATACCTAAATTTTATTTTGCTTGTTAAGTTGTGTGCCTGAACTCTCAAGTAATTTCTTCACAAACTTATACGCATACAAGTTGATAATTGCTGTCAAATATAATATTGTTTTAGAGTTAACATGTTACTAACGGACTTTAAGTATCTATTAAAATCAACAAGCTAAATAAATATGATATAGTTCTTCTTTAGGAAAACAGTTAACAATTCATAAAAGTATAGATAAAAGCTTCAAATACACCTTTTTGTGTAATAAGATAAACTATTTATTTCTTTGTGGTAGATAAATTTTAATATATTTAATATTATTTAAAATATTTATCTTTATGAACTATATTAATTATTTTAAAATTCTTTGTGTTGCCAAAATAATAACTTTTGATTTATTTTGAAAACACAAGCAAGTTTATCCTACTTAGATTTCATGAACTTTTTTTTTCTTAAATAGCAGTTGCTATCAAACTATAATTGAAGTTAGAAAACAAGTAGAATTTAAATCAGAATTTCATTTTGTAAATAACTCAACACTTTAATATAGTTTTCTTTAAAGAATTAATGATTTAAAGACCAACCGTTATCAATCGGATAAAAAATATATATATTGTCAGCAACACATACGAGTTTATCTCTAAGCCTGTCCCAGTACACGGTATGCTAACTAATTAAACGTTTAAACGTATTAAAACAATAAAAAAAATGACAAAATTATCTTAATGTTTATTTAATTTTTTTCATAAAACGTGCTTATGACCACTAACCAGCTCATTTACACATCTACTGGGTATAAAAAAAAAGTCCAAGTGATTTTTACAAAAAGCTTTCTCACATAAACAAAACCATGTAAACAACCATTTAATTATTCGAAACAGAAAGTTTCCATTGAAATTCACAAGGAAAATCATAACAAAAATACATTAATTACACTTTTGAACGAAAACTCCTAATCCATCGATACCATCAATACAAAACTTGAATTCATTGCTTTCAAAGCATTCCATTAATAATTATAACCCCATATCGATAAAGTAAGAAGAAGAAACCAATAAAACGGATACCAAAAAAATACTTTTTCTCCGTAAATTATCTGGAGTTTGACTTTTTGTCAAACATAGATTAATAATAATAATAATAATAATAATAAAAATGCGTTTTTATATAATTTTAGGAAAACAGTTTTTCTTACAATTATCTCTAATTTTAATTTCTATTCTTTTTTTTTTTGGTGAAACCTTAAAGTTGGTAACTTCCGACACAGAAAAGTAGTATAAAAATCAGACCACAGCGTATCTTAACTGGTAAGACTTGAAGTCACGCTCAGAAAAACGCAGAAAATAGTTTTTATTTATTTTCAATTTTTACCGGGTCTTCGTTTCTTCATCATTTTTTCTGACTCTGACTCAGAGAGAGAGAGAGAGAGAGAGTGTTGGCAATGTCGAAGTCTCAGACGGGCAGTGGCGCGGGTGCACCGAAGGCCGCGTGGGTGCTGCCGTACCGCACAGAGAACCTTCGGGAGGTGTACACGCTGGGGCGGAAGCTGGGTCAGGGCCAATTCGGCACCACCTTCCTCTGCACGCACAACGCCACGGGTCGCACCTTCGCCTGCAAGTCAATCCCCAAGCGGAAGCTTCTCTGCAAGGAGGACTACGATGACGTTTGGAGGGAGATTCAGATAATGCACCATCTCTCCGAACACCCCAACGTCGTCAGGATCCACGGCACCTACGAGGACGCCTCCTCCGTCCACCTCGTCATGGAGCTCTGCGAGGGCGGCGAGCTCTTCGACAGGATCGTCCAGAAGGGCCACTACAGTGAGCGCCAGGCCGCCAAGCTCATCAAGACCATTCTTGAGGTTGTCGAGGCCTGTCACTCGCTTGGAGTCATGCACAGGGACCTCAAGCCCGAGAACTTTCTCTTCGACACTGTTGAGGAAGATGCCAAGCTCAAAACCACCGATTTTGGCTTGTCTGTCTTCTATAAGCCAGGTTAGCTTCCGATCTGTTTCATTCCTCATTCTCGTTTGCTGTTTATGGCGATCTGGGTAAACGTTAGAATCGGAGTTGCTTCTGCTGTTTACTTGTCAATGGGGTCCTATTTAAGGATGAATGTGAATGCGTTCAATTTCATCAGGAAGTGAAATCGTTGTGTGTGTTAACCGTAGCTCAGGTTTTAAACTCGATGAGCACTTTGACAGAATTTGTTGCTTCTCGGGTTGATTTTTTATCTTTCCCTTGATTGATGCTTAGTCATTGTTTTAATTTGGATCGATCTATTTCTGGCGGCCTGTTGCTGGTTTGAAGGGGAAATACAGAATTCATATTTTGGAATGCTTCACAGTAGCTAATTCTAGCTTGGTGTTTTCTGAGTTCTTTTTTATATGAAAAATATGCTGTGAAGTCAAACCTCTTGGCCTAGTGGTTCTTGAGATTTTCATTAAATGATAATATAAGCCTATTTATTAAGCTTTTCTGCAAAGGCAGCAATTGTTGGTTTGAATAGTAATGCATACTGTTGATGAAGTTTCACTAATGTTATAAATCTGATTCCAAGTGGATGGTTGAAAATCCATGTCCTGTTAGATACAGATACAGTTTAATACCAATGTCATCAATTCTAGTTTTGTCTCGCAGATTGAAATGAAATCACGATCTTTATGTTTTCAGAGATATATAAAAATGGATTTGATTTTTATTGTTTTTATGGGTTAAATGGAGATTAAGTCAGAAAGGCAATATGCTGTATCTCACGAACCAGTAATCCATAAATGCTTAAGTTATTAGTTGATACATATGAATGATGTATGATTTAGTATATGTCTAACACAATCCCTCATGCAAGAGCCCTTTGCTCCTTTATGCATGAGATGCGGATAATGTGGAGATCCACCTACCTTGTGCTAAAGTTCAATTTTTCATTAGAAGAATGTGGATGGCAGGGATTGAACTCTAGACTACTAGGGATATGAAGGCTCTTTGTTAAATGTATCTTCGAAAAAGCTTAAACTATTAGGTGAAGACGGTTGAGTGGTTTTATATTACTACAAATATATACTCCCACACACAAGAACTCTTTGGTGTTGAAGCATGGATATTGCACAGGCCCACCTACCTCCCTTGTGCTAAAGTTCATCTGTTAGAAGTATGGGGTCGGTAAGCATCAAACTCTTGATACCATATTAGAAATGGTCTGGGTCTAACTTGGTAAAAAATGAAGGGGGTGCTAAACTGAAACAAGAGTAGTGAATGACCTACTTCTGTCCTCTGTAAGTTGTCTAAAGACATGAACTTTTGGCATTCTAACTTCTGGATGTTTAAAGTTTTGAAAACGGCCATGTATGTGTCTTTGGGTTTCATGTAAAACCCTTATCTCTCTGTCTCTATTTCTATATGCATATTTTTTCTTTTTCTTGGTGCCATATTATATTTAAACAGTTTTCAAAACTAAACCTTTTTTTTGTCTTGGTGACTGATAATTACGAATGTTCAAAATTAAATCTGAAGTTATGCAGTTTAGTCTTTTACTTACAGTTTGAATTTTCCACCGTCCTTCATTTCATTCATTACCAGATCATCTGGAAACCCTTCCATATTATGCATGCTTAACACAGTGATGTACTTTTCAGGTGAGACCTTTTGTGACGTTGTTGGAAGCCCATACTATGTTGCCCCAGAGGTCTTGCGTAAGCATTATGGACCCGAATCAGATGTTTGGAGTGCTGGTGTTATTTTGTACATCTTATTAAGTGGGGTGCCACCATTTTGGGCTGGTAGTTACATGTCACCTTCAAATTAAATTATCAATTGTAGATGTAGCCATGTTATTGTTTTCTTCGTGTGTATCCTTCATCATTGCTGATACTTCTCTGCCAACTTTGTGACCTCCAGAAACTGAGCAGGGGATTTTCCGACAGATTTTGCTAGGAAGACTTGATTTCCAGTCCGAGCCATGGCCCAGCATTTCAGACAGTGCCAAGGATCTAATTCGAAAAATGCTTGATCGCAATCCAAAAACAAGGCTCACAGCTCACAAAGTACTCTGTGAGTCTATTAAACTTTTATAATGAGCAAGCAACTAGCATGATTTGTATGAATACTTTCACAATTATTGGAAAGGGGTTCAAACTTGTGGCACTTTGTTTCAGGTCACCCATGGATTGTTGATGACAACCTTGCACCAGATAAGCCTCTTGATTCTGCTGTTTTATCACGCCTGAAGCAGTTCTCTGCAATGAATAAACTTAAAAAGATGGCTTTGCGTGTAAGGCTGCAAAACTTTTTAGTTGGGCGTAATATTTCTGTGTGCTGAGTGCTGACCATTTAAAAACAATATAATCTCTTACGAATACCCCAAACTTTTTTTGAAAATTATAAAAATTAGTTACTATGCATGAGAATAATGCAGGGGGAGATGAATGAATGCAGCCACTTCCTAGAAGCTTTCAATCTCCATTGTCATTTTTTTTTTTAATTTTATAAATAATTTCTCTTAAATTTTAATTTTAGAAAATTACTCGTTTTCAGTTTTTAATTACTAATTAAAATTCATAATATCATTACTCATTCATCGTGGGCATGGGTATTTTCATTTGCAATGTGAAGTATAGTGAGATCTTGGCAATGGATCATTTTGGCATGGTTATGATTGAAGATGAATTTTGCTAACGTAAATTACTAAATTGATTATACGAATACTATTTATTAGATTGTAATAAAATGAAGGGTTAAAGATGGTGTAATACTTTTGGAGTTACCACAGTATAATTTGATCATTTTCTACATGTGTAGATATATATAGGAAGCGTGGTATTTTAATAGGAGTGAAAAAAATAAGTAAAAGAAACGTACAATTTAATGTTGTCTGATTACTTAAATGTTGTGATTATTTTTATAAAAAATAATATTCATGTAACCAGTGTGTTTTAATCTTGATAATTTATAAATATAACAATCAGTAGTTTTTTTCTTTTTGGTTCCTGGCTTTTGGTATAATAAGAGGTATCTTATGCAGAGTAATGTGGTGTAGCTACTGTCATAACAAGAACTTATATTTGTATGTATATTGTTTATCTTCAAATCTTTTGGCATTTTATGTTGTATGAGTTGTCATTATTTTATATTTTGGTACAACATTAGTATAAATCTCTTTAATTTTTTTTTATTTAGTCTGCTTTTGGTCTAACGGAAAGAAGAATTTGACAGAAAAACATTTATAATTAACTATATTAAGAATCATTTTTCTTTTATTATTTTGGGCTCCCTCAATTTTTTACGGTGAATATGATTAATGGCTTGTTATATATACACGTTGTACTGTTGTTAGAAACACCTAAAATAAAGATTAACTCTTGCTCAGGGTCTTAACCACCCTTATCACCAATGCAAGACCAAGGGCATATTATACATACATTAGAACCAGGATCCGATATATGTATGAATGAAGTGGAGCAGCCACATTGTGTCAGTAATGTCTTTTTATCAGCAGCTGTCATCAGTTAGACGAATTTCATTCTTTTGATTTCTTTTAGTTTTGGTTCTCTGTTATGAACTGCATCATCCTATATGAGTTTTCGATACGGACCAAAGGCATCCTAAACCTGAAACTTGTATTATTTTTCATGCATTAACCTTAAAATTGGAAGATGTGGATTGCAGGGTTTCAGTTCTAAGGAACTTGACCTTGTTTTAGAATTGGCATGATTATTTATTATCTAAAACTGTTTCTTTACGTCAGCTCCTTTTCTGATTTTTTTATCATTGCCAATTTTCTATGTTAGGCTTCAATTGAATTGTCATAAATCAACAAAAATGAATTGCTGTCACTTTCTTCCCAGCCTTGGGCCATAATTGTGATTCTTAGGTTGAGTATTTAATTTTTTCAAGTTTTTAAGCTTTGCCTTAATGACTTGATTTTCGAACTCTATCAGAAACTCGTCTTGAATGGGAAGTTAAAACTTCCTAGTTTTCCATGCCAAATCCTAATAGTTTGTATGCTTCACTTCTAGGTTATTGCGGAGAGGCTCTCCGAGGAAGAAATTGGTGGTCTGAAGGAGTTATTCAAAATGATTGATGCAGATAACAGTGGAACTATAACATTTGATGAGCTAAAAGAAGGCTTAAAGCGGGTAGGATCTGATCTAATGGAGTCTGAAATCAAGGATCTCATGGATGCAGTAAGACCATTTGCTTTTGTTCATGGATTATTTGTGCTGTTTTTGGCTTCAATATTTAACTGTTGAACGAGACCTATGATCTTGCATGTTACAGGCAGATATTGATAATAGTGGGACACTTGACTATGGTGAATTCATTGCTGCTACGGTCCACTTAAATAAGTTGGAGAGAGAGGAAAATCTGGTGTCAGCTTTCTCCTATTTTGACAAAGATGGAAGTGGTTACATAACCATTGATGAGATACAACAGGCTTGTAAGGATTTCGGTTTGGAGGATGTCCATATTGATGAAATTGTCAAGGAAATTGATCAAGACAACGTAAGTCTTCGTTTTTGTCTTGCCATAAGTTTCTGCAACACTTATTATAAAGTTGCCAACCTGTTCGTTGGGTTAATGGAAGATTTGTTTTGCAGGACGGACAGATAGATTATGGGGAATTTGCTGCCATGATGAGAAAGGGCAATGGAGGAATCGGCAGGCGAACCATGAGGAGCACGCTCAACTTCAGAGATGCTCTGGGAATTATAGGACATGGGTCTGATTAAATAATTGTACCTTGAATAATTATTTGGTGATGAAATTTTGAACAAGAAAAAACTTTGGTAACTATGGACAACTTGAGTAGCCTGACCAAAACTTGCATTTATGAATAGAACCATGGTTACCTGTATGGTGATCCATTGCATGAAGCCTACCTCAGCACGAATTGGCAGCATACAATACATGTATAGTTTTAGAAATGGAAAAAAATTGGACCGCTTTATATGTTCACTTTACCTTTTACACACGCAGCATGATAAGAATCCATTAAGAGTTTATGCTTTAGAACCTTAAAACAAGAGTGAAAACAATGACAGGGAAATGCCTGTTTAACTGGTTTGTTTTTCCACTGACAATTGAATCTCACAAGAGTTACTCGTTCATTAGAAACAATTGTTTCAAATGGACCAGTAGTACAAGCTAATTTGTATAAAATAAAACGAGAGAAATAAATTATAATATTACCATAACGAAGTGCAACAACGAGTGTTAAGTCCGATAATCTTGTAGTCATTTCAAAAGGAATTGAATTGGAATAGAACAGCTGAGAAGGCCAATAAAAAGCGAGCCTTGTCCCACTAGATACACAATATTAGAGGGTGTCAAACCCAATGTTTATAAATCCATCATTAAATGAAGATTTAAGTAAAAATTATTTTCTAGAGTCAAATATATACACAAATTATAAGATTCATAATCAAAAGGTGGAGAACAACTTCGAGCATACATGGCCTAATCGTTTAACAATAAGGAGATGCCCCTATATAAGAAGAACTGGTGTACAGAAAATTCAAGGTAGTGAAGTAACTGCATGACATGGAGGAAACTTAATCAGAAGTTACACTTGGATATATTTGCTACAGAAGGGCGATACAACATTGAACTTGAACCATTTATTTTGGGTGCATATTTGGTACTTCACATTTTACTGGAAGGAGGAAGAAATTTGGTATGACGCCCCTGGGCAAAAATTTTGCCTGTTTTTTTCTTCTTGAACTCTACGCTTACAACAGCAACAGCCTTCCCTACACGCAGTGCCCTGGCCTCGATCTCAATCTCCTCCTAACATAACAATGCAATACTATTATTACTGCACTAATATCTTTGCATTACATCCATTATCAGAACCACTAAAACAACTCCTTAAATTCCACTCCTCCAAATACAATCAGATTGGTATTGCAATAGTTCAAAGAACAGGTCATGCCAACCAATCAAGACAGAAATAAAGATTTTTACCTTTCTGTTACTCATTTGCAAAACGACTCCCAAATTATAAGAGAAGTTAAGGTGGCCAAGTCTAGAACTTGAGCAACATGTTTGGTCAAAACTCCACATTTCAGCAGCTAAATCTCGGAAATTCAAAACCCACATCCCTTTTACTCTCTTCACCCGAATTCATACTAAACTAATGTTCTTCTCACAACACTCTCAAGATACTCAATTCAATACAATGAGACAGACAGTCCAAAGATGATTCATTCATACACGAGAATTTGAATTTGGCAGAGCAATTAAAGGAACAAAAGCCAATTACCCAAACCAAACCTGACCCAATAACGATTATTCAATTAGCAAGTAAATGGATCATTATAACACATCACAAATAAAGAACCAAAAGAGATAGATAGTTGGCGGGATACATCGAGATAGGCAGCATCCAAGTAGGAAACATTAATCTCGACGGAAACCCCCGTATTGAGACCCGAGTATCCGACCGTGGGAATCACGGCGGACCCCACCACGTCCACCAGCGCAGCGGTGGCGCCACCGTGCAACGAATTGCCAGCGTTCTAATAAAACAAAAAGCAAGAAAACAATTAGAAAGAGAACATTAAAAAACGGAAAAGGAAAAAGGCGTGAGCGAGAGGACGGACGAGTAAACGTTGGGGAATCCTCATAGAACAGACAATGCGACCAGATTCGATGAGATCAACTTTAAGGGAATTCATTATTAAGGGTTCGAGAAACCTGGCTGGTAAGCCATCAACCTCCGATGATGTTCCCACTCCTTTCTCCAAGTACCTCTTCACTGCTTCCAACTCCATTTTCAGTTCCTCCCAATCCAATTCTTAATCATTTTCTTTCTTTTATTTGGTCCGAAATTTCACCTATTCTTCCTACCATGCCCACCATTGACTTTCAATCCTTCATTTTAATTATCATAATCTATTTGCTTGCAAACCTACTTTAATAACATAATAATATCTAATACTATTTCAAGATAAAAATAATAAGAATATAAATAAAATATTAAGGTAAATTAACCTTTTTTTTTCATAATTATCATGATTTCTTCAATTTTTTCTCAATATTTTGAAATTTTTTAATTGGTTCTACTATAAACTAAATAGGAGGTCCAGAAGAATTACTTAGTTGAAAAATATAATATTTCAGCGTGGAGAAGCATTAACGAATTTTGTTGACTACACAATCGAATGAAATTAACTTCGAATAAATACATTGGTATGAAGTTAACTTTGTTATTTTATAAAAACAATAAATATTGACTTCATCTGATGGGTTGTTTATTAGGTTATTTGTAAATTCCCTATATCATAAATTACAAATAGATATAAATTCATATATATCATTACCTTATCAAGGTTATGAAGAAAATGATATTTTAAAGTTGTCGACAATATAATCAATTATAAGTTTAATGGACTCTTATTATACCATTATAAATAGCTCATATATTCAATTTTTTTTCTTAAAATTTGGATCACTATTGAGAGATTAATATGAAGAAGTCCAATAATGAATTATGATGTGATTTCTTATGATTTTATTTAATTAAAGATTTATCGTATGTAATTTAGTCTTTAAATCTGGAATCTTAATTAGAATAATTAAATCAATTAATAACTAATTGTTGATCATTTCTAAGTTGTTGATTTACTATGATTTAGGGATGGACTCAATAGGAATTTTGGAAAGAAGTGTTCTTAACAAAAGTCAAGGGTCCAATAGAATTGAAAGAGAAATTTATTTTTGCAGTATTCCAAGCTTTTCATTTCACATGAAGAAGTTATTTTTTAGTTTTTCTCCTAAAACCCTAAAGTGGATCTCCCTTAAATACAAGATAACTCTGATATTGAGGACACACATGAATGCTCTGGATTGAAGCCAAAAATTTGAATCAAAATATTTTGGCGTCAATAGTAAGGTAGGTAAAACCAATCCTACCTCCATAAACAAGTTATGAGGAATCAATAGCACACAATCAAGCCAGAGGAAGACAACGAGGCTTCTACCTCCCAACAAATTCTTGACACAATTCAAGAGTTGCAATAAGAGAACGAAAAAAACAGAAGAAAATGATTGGAAGAAGCCAAGGATTTCCACTGTTGAATGGAAGAAGCCCTAAGAGCACACAAGGAGCTCCAAAAAATGAATGAAAAATTGCAACAAACAATACATAGAAAAATACGTCAAAAGAGGACTAATTCAGATCAAATCCTCGTACCACTATAAACTCAACTGTGCATAAGGCACCGAAGGGTACTCGGGTATATCCGAGATGTTCCATAGTGTGCACAAGGCATCCGAAGCATACTCGGGTGTACTATCCGGATACACCTGTACAGTATACGGACATATACACACGAGTAGGAATAACCAGAACCAAGCAATATTAAGGTATAGTTGTCCGAATATAATAAGGCTAGAACAAGCAACTTCCATGTTGTGTCAGCTCGTGGGACAGTTATTGGCAAAGCACAGTCTGTAGCGGCCGTCAGGCCCCAGAAACATCGACCAATCATAGCGATAGTGTGTCTGTGAAGGCTGTTGTGCTCAGAAACCTCGACCAATTACAAGGTCGTCGTACAAATTTGACCTCTATAAATACCTTACATGTGGACCCAGTATGAGGTACGTTTTGCCTGACTCTGAGAATATTCCTCTGATATCTGAGTACTGACTTTGGCATCGGAGCATCTTTACCAGGTACCCGCCCCGCAATTCACCGGAGATCAAAGATCAGCATACGGGAGCCAAAGAACCACCCGAGGAAAGACCCCTTCCAGGTCCAAGCAAGAACATCAACCATTCTAAAGGCTTTCTAAGTCTACATAGTAATCTTAGGAGGGTTGGATATAGTACAATGTAGAAAAAGAAAGAATGCGTAAGAGGAGAAAGTCTTAACCTCATTAAGGAAGAGACTTCAAATGAAGAAAGCTCAAATAGTTGAAACTTAAACATTTTAGGTTAAAGTGTTCAAAAACAAAAAAGAGTAGGAAAAAAAAAACCACTTCTTGCTTCTTCCTGCACCTCCATATCATCATCTTCCTGTACCTCCATAGTCTAAGCCAATTTACCATTTAACCCTTTTGTAAAATAATTTTATCCCATAATACCCTCCACCTTCATTTACACCCTCCATGCTGCTTCTTCCTTCACGCCTCTGCACCCCATTCGTTCTCCACTTCTCTACACCCCATTCGAACTCCACTGATGGCGGCTGCACCTCCACCTCCACTGTTAGAGATCGTACCTCACTTTGGCACCGCAGATCTACTCGTTTATTGCACCTTGGTTCGTTCTCCATTCACGTCCTGCACCTTGCTTCACGGTTTTCACATTTTGCAACGTGGTAACCTCCACTTCCACCATTTTAGAACCCATTCAAGCAATTGAAAAGAAGGTAAGCATCCTTGTAAGTTGAATTTTACATTGTAGTGGTAATTATGGTGGATTGGTGGTGGAGGACAACGGTGGTGGCGTTTTTTTTCACTGTGATGTTTTACGGTTTGTACAAACCGTAAATCATTCGGAATTTCGAGTGACTTACGGTTTGTACAAACCGTAAGTCACTCAGACTTTGGAATGACTTATGTTTTGTTGTTTGTGTGAATTGTAAGTTTATATGTATGCTTCATTTCAGGATTATGGCGAGAACTAGAGGAGGTTCATCTCAGCCTGAAGGTCGAGAGAGACCGACAGCCTCTGTGAGGCGAGGAGATAGGCATGATGGAGCTGGACCTGCTATTGTTCAGAATGTTCCTCGTCATGATGATGTAGTAGGGTTCCCAGGAGGTCCTTCTGATCCTTTTGTTTTGGTTAGTTATGCTGATCATATTGCATATAGGCTGTGGGCTGGTGAGGTAAAATATTTATAATTTATTGTATTGTTTTGTTGGTTTTATTTTAATTTGGTACATAACAATTATAAATATGAATTGTATTGTTTTATGGTTTTGTATAGGAATGGGGAGAGCTGAAGTTGATTTCCCACGGTAGAAAATTAAATAAATTTGGCGTTCCTCATCCACAAGTGTATGGTTTTGTGGAAAATTCTGGATTGCTCCCTCTATGCAATATTGGGTATGAATTTGCTGACAAAGGCTTAATTACAGCCTTTGTTGAGAGATGACATAAAGATACAAACTGCCGGTAGGAGAGATGACGATCACATTAGATGATGTGTAGTCTATTCTTCATATTCCTATTGTAAGACAATTCCCGACATATGAAACTTTATCATATGATAAAGCAAAAGACTTGTTGATAGAGTTATTAGGGGTTTCAGAAAGTCAAGCAAATGAAGAGTTGAAAGAGAGTCGGGGTCCCCAGGTAAGAATGAGTTTGTTGAGGGAGGTATACAAGCAGTGTTGCATTGATGGGTCATGGGAGTATGCTGCTAGAGCATTCTTATTGCATGTGTTGGGGTGCACTATATTTGCAAATAAGAGTGCGACTTGGATTTTTGTTTACTACCTTTCACTATTTAGAGACCTTGACATGTGTGGATAATGGGCTTGGGGAGCAGCTGCTCTAGCATACACGTATGAGCAATTAGGGGACGCATGTCTTGGTAATACAAAACAGTTTGCTAGCTTCGTTACTCTTGTTTAAGTAAAATGTTATTGTTGATTTATTTCAATGTAATTAACTTTATATATCTTTGTTTGTTGAAAATAGTTAAGTTTGATTTATTTTTAAAAAAAGTAGGCATGGATTTACGAGCACTTTCACTCTATAGGAAAAAAGACTGTGAATTTCAGATATGATGAGGCGATGCCATGGGCAGCTCAGTATGTTGTGGGACGTCATATTTCGAGCTACATTGAGGTCAGGGCCCATTTAGAGCTACATTGAGGTCAGGGCATATTTCGAGCTATATTGTTGAAGAATAAGGACGTTGTTGATTGCATCCCAACAAGTACACAAATCTCCCAGACTATTTTGCAATATACGTTTAAGATTCCAATGAGCCTGTTCAACCCTGTAATACAAAAAAACACCGGTAATATCTTATATAATTCATTTACTAATGACTTCTTTTTAGAAAAATATTAAGAAACACACCTATTTGAGGATGTGTTGGCCAAATGCATGACCCTATCTGTCCAAGCCCTAACAAATTTCTCCTTATGAGGAATGAGCCATGTCTTCTTTACATAATCAACAAACAATGGCCAAGATGAACAAACAAATTCAAAGCCTTTCACAATTTCATCATATGCATCACATTTATGATAGTCCACCACAACACCCCATGCATTCATTACAATGTCCCATGCCTTCCTAGAATCAACGAACATTCTACATTTGGCTTTAACATTTTTGTTAATGTGAAACCGACATAGTATGTTAGTTGCTTCAGGAAAAACAACACTGATTGCATTCATCAAAGCAAGATCTCTGTCACTAACAATGACTTGAGGGTACACATCTCCCCTAAAAAACAACCCTTTCAGTCTCTGTAATGTTCATATGAAGTTATTTTCACGTTCTGTTGACAGTAACGCAAAAGTAACTGAAAAAGTTAACCTTGTGGATGTGACACCAACTATTTCAAGCAAAGGAAGCCTATATTTGTTGGTTTTGTATGTACTATCCATCAATAGGACAATGCTAAATGCATTCAACAACTTCACTGAATTAGGATGTGTCCAAAAGATATCACTCACAACCTCTGAATACTCATGACACCTACTTCAGTGAATATAATTGTCACGTTCCAGTAATATCATTGATTGTCACAATTCAGTTCTTGATCCTCTTAGGGACCTCTTGTATGTATATCTAGCATTATACAATTGCTTGATTGTTGTCACATTGTCTTCATTGTTCTGTTTCAAAGTCAACAATATATTTGACGGCTTCACAAAACTCTTTGTCATGTCAACAACCAAAGCATGTTCAACAGGTTTTAATCTGCCAGCATAAGGGTGTCCAATTAATGTCTCAACAAGATCATGATTATATAATCCACATATCACCTTCAACACCCAACCTTCTCCATTTGAAATGGGTTTACCCCGCAATCTAAACGGACAATCATACTTTCTTGTCCCTGTTAAGCTAACCTCCAAATCATTCCTGTATTTCTATATTTGCCACTCCTTTCACACCCTAACAATACAAATGTCTTCCTTCCTTGTTGACCAGTTGCCTTATCAGATCTCAATATGACAACCACAAATCCAAGACGAAAAGCAACCTTCCGCACCCATTCAAGTAAATTATCTCTAGTAAGAAATACCTAAATATAACAAAATTTCAAAGTCACTGTCCCAATTTATCCGATAAAAACATTCAATATAAGTAAATTCATCTACCTCATTCGTTGAAAAATGTAAATCACATTCATGTTCCTTAACCATAACATTACTTTGATGTGCTTCTTCCATATCTGATATCTTATCTACTTCTTCAGAAACTTTACATTCTCCTTCCATGATAGACTGAAGAAAAAATTTAAAATAATCACATTAAGAAATCAAAACAAACATAAAAATTCAAGTCACTTCTGCTTTACGGTCTATAGAAACCGTAAAAGTAATAGACATTACGGTTTGTAGAAACCGTAAAGCATTTGCATTTTTTTACTGCTTACGGCTTCTACAAACCGTTTACGATTTTTACGAACCGTAAAGCAGAACACCTTACGGTTTGTACAACCCGTAGAGTTCTCTTATACACCTATGCACTCACGGGTTGTACAAACCGTAAGCTCTTACGAATGTTAAAATAATTACGGTTTGTGTAATCTGTAAGAGTCATAAATCTTGATTTTAAACCTACGGCTTACAAAATCTGTAAATATTAAACTTCTACGGTTTCTACAATCCGTGAAAATAAAAAAAAAATGAATAACAAATACCTTGACGAAGACGACGGTGGTTGTTTTTCAGCCACCCACAACCACCGACGGCCACCCAAAGTGCCTTCAACCCCCTACTCCAACACCGTAGGAACCTCCCACCACTGCGACACCTTCCACCGTTGTTCAGAACTACACTGTACCTGTTCCATGAAAAACCTTCTTTTATAGCTACAGGGATAATTTTGTAATTCACTCATGTCTATTATTAGAATTTTGAAAATTATAGAAGTGTAGAAAAATGATATGGAGGTGCAGGAAGAAGCAGTCAAAGGGTCATTATACATAGAACAAATCAAACCAGTGTGAGTCTAAAGAAGAAATAGTAGTGAAGTGGCCTTGTAGCATATACATTGGTCTGATCACTAATTAGATGAGTCTATAAATTAGTGAGTCTATAAACGATGTAGATTTCTCTTATTTATATTTTGTTATGAAAATATACCATTGGCTTCTATCTAAGTTCTCTTTCCTTTATCAAAGTTTTAGTTAAGAAATAAAAAGAGGGATAAAAGCTTTACCAAAACAAATCAAAGTTTTAAGAGTATGTATTGTGGAAGACTCTTCTCCATGAAAAACTAAATAGAGAACTTAAAAGATAACTATAAAAGTGTCAGTTCATATTTTAAGACAAAAAAATTGAAAATATATCTCTCATTTCAAAACTAAATGTCTTAGATAAAGACATTATTTTCAAATGATCATTTGTTGAAATTGGATGACCTAATTTTAGAAAACGAAATTAGGAAAGTCATCTTTTATTGTAGGAGACCAAAAGGCAAATCATTTAATAAGATCATTTAAAAAAATTTCAAGGAATAATTTGTTTTTAAGAAAGAGGAAGCTAAAAAGTGGCATCCTGTATACAAAATTAAAAAAGATGTGTATAGGTCCAAAAATAATTAACAAGAAAAAGGTCCGAATCTATTTGTATACCTAAAAGTATTAAAGATATGCTTAATCGTAAAAAGAAGAGAAAATTTTATCTTATATTACACAAAGACTTTGAATCCAAGTTCCTTATTATATAAATTTGTGTTAATGATATTATATATTGACGATACTAACAAATCTCCAGGAATGTGTTAAAATTATGTTAAAAGTTTGAAATGAGTATGACAGGTAAATTGAAGTTTTTCCTTAAACTATAAATTAAACAAACCAAAAATTGCATATACATCCACTAACAAAGTATTTGTAAATATTTTCTAAAATTATTAATTAGATGACTCGTTTTCATCATCTAGTAAACTTTATATTGCAAAAAAAGAAATTCAAAACATTTTCATTAACTCTATTCACTTCCTTCTAAAGATGACTCTCTAAATATATTAAATGCCTTCTATGTTTTTAATCCTCCAAACTGGGGGCAACATTTTCTTTGCTCCTATCATTAAAAATATTTATTTTTCAAACAACCAATTTTGAAAAACATATTTATTTTTTAGACTTACGATTTTGAAAAATATTATTTTTAGTTGGTGAGATTAGATAAAGTTAGTCATTTCTTTGATGTCATTAGTATTTAAATAATATATGCAAATATTTTGCAACACCAACCTTTCCTACTTCAATCTCCTATTCACAAAATCTAATTAAAAACACGATAACTTAAATACCAATCAAAATCTCTTTGTTAGAATCAAACTCGACCGTGCCAACTCGTGAAACTCATGCACCAAGTGCATTATCGTCATGATATTGTCGAATAATGAATTGACATCACCAATGACAAGTGCCAAGTGGAGCTTGTAACCTGTTTCAAATGAGTTGTCACTTTTCAATGAAAACTTTGTTGGAGAGATATAAGATAAGTAATGAATATCAAGACTTAAAAAAAAAAATACAATTATTAGCTTTAGAAGGAATGATTGAACAAAGCTTAAAAATGATTAATAGACTTTCCGTAAGCCAACAAAGGTAGATGACTTAAGGAGGGGATCGTGTATTGTTTTAAACAATTCGTGGTTTTAAAAAAGACTTTGGATGCGAGTAGAAGCATATACAAGTGCAATAGCAAAGATATACATACACTTGCTTTTTATATCCGGTCATAATAGACAATACTCAATATGTAAATAGATCCACTATTCAAAATTAATTAGAAGTATTTGTTATACAATTTTATGATTATAATAAATACACAGAGTCACTCTTATTATCTCTTCCTAAGATAAAAAAATATAAATATTTTTTTTACTAAGTCACTTTTGACTTACTCTTAATATCTCTTCCTAAAATAAAAAAAAAATATAAATATTTTTTTAAGTCACTTTTGACTTCTTTTTTTGAATATTTTTCTATTGCCGCTCTTAGCTATAACAAAAGGATTTGTTTAAGATATGAGGAAAACTCTCGAAAAATAATATATACAAATAAATGTCCGTCGAAAAAGATATTGAAGATTTTACAAAAATGATACACTTTTTCTAATTTGTCTATAAGATGATATTTTGATCTAACACTTAGACTGAAGCAACTGTTTATGCAGCACATCATGATTCTACATACAAATTTTAGTTGATATGTATTTTGAGATTTCTGTTTATAAGTATTTTCTATACAATTTTAAACTCATAACAAACACATAAAATCACTTTTATCATCTTTTTATCTCTTTCTAAAATAAAAATATATATAAATATTTGAAATATAAATGTTCACTTTTTTTTAATATTTTCTTATTATCACTCTTGACTATAACAAAAAAATTTGTTTAAGACAAAACTCTAAAAAATAATATGTACAAAGTTTATCGAAAAAGATATCTTCACATAATAGAGATTTTACAAAAATGATTTACTTTTTCTAATTTGTCTATAATAAGATGGTATTTTAGCCTAATACTAATTGACTGAAGCAAATGTTTATACAACATAGATCATAATTCTATAAAAGAACGTGAATTAGTTATGCACTTGAAACTTCTATTTATATGGTCTTTTGATGAGACCATTGTGGAGTTGTCAATTTGTCAAAGACCCGAAATCAATTGTATTGGATGATCAAAATATTCTTATTTTGAATAACGAGTTAAACAAATTCAATAAACTTTCATAAAATCATCTCATCTCCCTAAATTCATATAACGAATGATGAATAAATCATTGTAATCATGTTATTATCGTAGTCAACACCAAGGACGAAATGTATCACTCTACAAAATCAAAAGACTTAAAAATGAAAAGTTTTAATTAAAAAAGCAACATACCCAATTTTTCTATTCAATACTAGCAGAACTTTAATTAATAAATATAATTTTTTATTAAAAATTATACTCTGATAACATTCATTATCACACTTCTCGATACCAAATCTTTTCTTGTTTTTATTCTTCAAACACTGCAATCATGACAAAAATTAGTGAAACTACTTTCCACTACTAAACTAGGCAATTGTTTGTGACACTCAAAATTTAAACTGAACATCCTCTAGTTTCAATGTCGTAATTTTATAGTCGCAACCGAAATTAAATCATTCTTGACTTGCAAACCTAAGTTCAATGAATTCATCATTTACTCTACAAAATATGTTTTTAGGTTTCATTAATGACCGCTCAGCTTCTCTAGCTGCTTGGGCCAGCTTCATCATGATTCTTACAGCAAAACTCACTATCGTGAGGGCGTTCGTCAGAGGGATGTTCATCTTCATCGCTGTCATCTTCATCAAAGGGCTTCTCTTTATGGAAGATACAGCACTTTTTGGAACTCTTCTTCTGCATGAACTCATTGTCTACGGTGCCCTCTTTCCAACTAACCTTTTTCTTCTTGCGATTGAGGGGGAGGAAAAGTACTTCCGGTTGCTGTTGTTCGTGCTGAGATGAAGAGGTTGATGGCTCAGAGTTCTCAATTGTTATGGTGGTGGTGGCAGTAATGGAAGGCGAGGCTACTGGCCTGGTGGTGGTCGTGCGTCTGTCCATGACTGCTCTCAATTTTGTAGGACCTAGATTGAGTAATTCGGCAGCTTGTTCTGTTCCTGTTTATTCTCCTTCAATCTGCGTTCAACTTAGGATATGAAATAATGTTAATGCTTAATAATCAAATTTGTTTTGAGAAAATTATATGTTTCTCAAGTTTTTTGTATTATTTTAGCGTAATGTATAGCATATTCCAACTGCGTTTATAATTATAATAATTTAGAAGAAATCTGAATAAAAGTAAAAGGCTGAAGACGCAAAAATTCAGTTCCTGAATGTGAATATGAACCTCATTCTAATTCTAGTAAAATACAAAACAGATTACAACAGACACCAAATCAGAAGAGGGGAACTAACCAAGCAACGATCAGAAAACAAATAGCAACAACTACTACTAAATGAAAACAAAATAAGAAATAGGCACCGTTACACTGATACACCAGCTAGGTACTCGATCATAACTAGGGAAATGCGAAGAAGTCAAAGAAGAAAGTTTATATCCATCATAACTACAAAGGGGGAACTCTTTACGCATACCCAACCTTCACCCAACCACAGACAGTACTCATTTCAGCTCCTAAACTAATAGGATAATTACTAAAGAGTTAAAGAACGATCACTTATGACTCAGAGAAGTGACTATCTCATATCCATGGACAGTTTATCGAATACTACTAACGGAACAAGAATTTCCTACATCCAATCGAAGTTCAATTAAAAACAACGCATCTTATATTGAATTCACAAGCATCCCATTCAAACTCCAATAACAAAACTACAGATTACCCCAAAAAATATCGTAGAAGTGACCTGGTAGGTCGTGTTAGTTGAGGGCCCTTAGTTATAGTAGGAGAATTGGGAAGAATCAAGTGGGTCAATTAGCTACTCAAAGTGGCTGATGATGTTATATAAATAGGAAGACGACTGAGAGAGGTGTGATTAATTATGTGCGAATTTGTAAAGGAATTGGGAGAGACTTGGACCTCTCAAAAGTTCAGGAAGGTTCTTAATAAAATTAATTTGGTCATACTTTTTTAACCACTCTATCATGAACACGGGAGGAAAACAATCTGTGAAGAGTGTCACAAAAAACAAGGTTTAATGCACTAACATATCCATAGCTAATGCACATAATTTTCAAGTATGTATGGCTTTTGTGACTATCTAGCCGATTATCAAACAAAAGGCGCACATAAGCCATAAAAATACAAAACATATTCTTAGTTTGAACTCAGTTCCACAAGACCACAAATCCCTATCCACGGCCCAAAATGAAAAAAAGTTCAGTCTACATATCAAAGGCTTGTTCCGTCCAAATTCAGGTCAATTGTATGTTGAATTTTCTGCAAAAATCTAAAACAAGCATATTCAACATGTACATAAATTATTGACCAAAATATTAGCATTCGAAGCCGCGAGAGCAAATTAGCTCTCAAAAACTGAATCCTGATCAATTGATAGTAGCTTTTTATTATGTTTAATAGCATTTATCATGTCCTTCTTGCCTTGGTCCTTGGGGAAGAAAGACATGGATAGTTACATCCACTCTAGAAAAGAAAGAACACATACAATCCTCACGGTATTAACCAGATTATTTAACAAGAGAATTACGGTTTTTAGGCAGTTATTGATTTTATAAATGTGTTTGAACCCCAAATCAATGGTTTTAAAAAATGTGTTAGAATCCCATAATTCAAAACATGGTTTAAAACTCATTGTTTTTAAAACTACTTTTTCTGCAAAATCAGTTTTAAACATTGGTTTTAAAAGCAGAAAAGTGGAAGAAATATGCCCTATATTGAGTTTCTAGAAATCAGATTAGTATAGCAACAAAAATCTTGCAAATCAAGATAAATTGTTCAAATCATGACAAACTTTAACAAGATTTAGGGCTAGAAAGCTAGCAACTCAATCTTGTTTTACTCAACCTTCTATACATAACTTCAAGCACCAAATCCCGTGTTACAAAGTGCTATAAAAGGGGCTAGAGTCCCGATGAAAGTGGGGAATGAAAAAGTAAAACACAATCCAAAGAGAAACACAATTCAATCTAAAAATGAATATTCTGTTGAATTAGTGATCCAGTCGAGCTAAGTCAAGTTAAACAGTTCCCATATTTAAGATGTTTAGCTTCAGCGCTTCTGATGTGGTGCAAATAGCTTGTTTGCACAGTCAAATATTAAGAACACAATTGACAGTATGATTAGCTATTGCTAAGTTTGGTGGTTTAATCCAAGCCAGGGAGGTACAAGCTGAACAGAGAGCTAGAGCTTTATGTTCACTTTTTAATTTTGTAATATTATACATCTCCTACCAAATTTTGCTCACGCAAACAAGAATAGTCAATTCCCAACGTTGAATATACCCAGCATTAAATATGATGAGAAGCAATTTCCCAACGTTAGAAGCGAGTCCAGAGGGTTTTCTTTTTAACCCAAAACGACGGCATTGATCGCCGTTTCTTGTGCAGAAATAAAAAAAAACTCACCGCGATTAGGTTCGTTCTTCTCCTCCACCTCGCGGATGAGGGTTGGCTGTTCTGGTTTCTATTCGCCGGGCCGTGTCGTTCTCTTCTCCGGTTACGCCAAACTCATCGTCGCTTCGCTGCGTGGTGGTGCGTCGTGCTCTCTGCTCGCCGTCTCGATTCTGATCTGCTGGCGGTTATATAAAATAGATTTGTGGTAATTTTAATTGCTCTGGCGTGGTGGTTTTCAATTATAGAAAATTTAATAATTATATAATATGAGAAGAAAGGAAAATCAAGAAAAACATACAGAATGAGGAGAAGATCAGTACCTGATGTAGTTTGATTTGAGACGCGATTAGGGCTTCGTTTAGGAAGAGAATCACCACAAGAATTTGAGACGCGAACAGGGAAAGGCTACGGAGACGCGATTGGTTTTACCGTTTTAGATCCGGTTCATACCTACACCCTCTTAATTTCTATAAAATGAGAAAAAAATTACTTAAAATCATTTATCTTTTGGACTTACTATTTTAAAATAAATAATTTATAAATGCAGCACTTTCTCTTTTATTATTTGGGATATATTAAGGAAAAAGAGAATGAGCAAGACTCGGAATAAATTTTGCAGAACATAATAGATGTATTTTAGAACAAATATTTATGAAACAAAGTTTTTAGAACAAGGTTTTCAAAATCTTAGATAGACATCTATTTTTTTTTCTTTCTCAATAATCCTCTTACATTATAGATTGAACAAATGTAGATATTTTCCATATTAAATAATCATAGAAGAAAAAAATTTACATGAATTCAAATTGTGAAATATAAATAATTTCAAAATATTTAAAATAAAGTTTAAGAAATATAAAATTAAAGTATAATGAGAGAAAAATATATACATATACTTTTATGATTTCACATGATTTTGTACATAACCAATTTAAAAGAGTGTAGGTGTTTCAAAAAAGATTACTAAATATTTTTAGTCAGAATATTCACTATCTTCTTTCTTCTTACACTTTTTCTTTCTAAACTATTGTTCATCTTAGATATTTTTTTTCTAATCTTTGTTCATTTTATTCATTACTAAATACTTTTTCTTAACCTTGAGAATCATATTAAATTAATTTAATTCCTTGTTAATATCAACAAGATTGTTTTATTAAATATATCTAAATGTTATAACTTACTCTCATAAGTCGGTAAGAACGATTTTAACCATATAGCTGCGTTGGTCATAAACACTGGACAATGAATGACGCTTACCTTAACAAGTTGGTAACTATCACATATCATATCATTTAAGGAAAGCAACGCATAATCCCTCAAAATTTGATATCCAATAGGTTTCACATAGGACGATGTCCTTTATTTGAAATCACTGGCACAAGGTCCTCTTACAACTTATTCGGTACATTATAGTTATCCCTATAACGTACTAGGTAATGGAGATTTGAAAACAAATGCAACTCTATTCTATGTGTAGGGAAGAAATATATTGAAATAATGTTAATGTCTTTTCGCATAAAAATTGTAAGTAGGTAATGACTTCTTTGGTAGAACACTTTAATGGTAGCTCATTTCTTAGTATCGATGAAAATAATATTTTTGACAACTAATTATTTTATTATGAATCTGGGAGGTTAATGTATACCATGAGTAAGAGGCCGAATCTGGCTTTAGACTATGAGAACCGGATGGGTTTCATCCGGTTATCATTTTGATTTGGAAATGAGAATTGGATGGCACCCCCATCCGGTTGTCATTTGAAAAAAAATTAACAACTAGATGGAGGTGTCATCCGGTTGTCATACAAGGGCATTTGCGGTATAAATTTTTTTTATTAGGGTGCAAGAAGAACTTGTCCTCATAGTGTTTTAAGCAAGTCCATGAGAAAAAACTCATTAGCCACATAAACGAAATATGTAATACTTGAAAAGTACAGGTAATACTTATCTTTATGGTTCTAGGGGGACCAGTACATCTTGTTGGCTATGTAATTTTGACTGGAGATCTTATGAAAAGGAGAACATCGACTTATCATATATTCACCCCTTTGGACGTGCTGTAAGCTGAAAAATAACAGTTCTTCAACCTATAGTTGATTTGTTAACAATTGAGAAAAATCTTTGACAAAAAGGGTTGAGAATAGATGATTGTACAGTATTTTTAACAATCTGGGTATGAATGTTTCAAGACCTATTCTTTATTATGGCAGTCAAAGTGCATCATGAAAGATAAAAAAATATTCAAGACCAACTTGAATTTTTTTTCTCATTCAAAATGTATCTACATCGAGAAAATAGCATCATAGCAATTTAGACCCTTTCAACTCGGCCCAATATTGCCTTACTTGAAAAATTAATTGATTTACTAGGTTGCACGTAATCAAACCTATAACAACTAATGCTACATATTTATATGTGTTGTGTCGTATCTAACTAAAGAGAAGCATGCCACAGGTACAACACAGCCAGCGCACAACCTTGCGACTGCAAACCCATAAAGCTATTTGTTATCCAAAAGCAAACACTCTTGTTGGTACTCCCTGATTGGAGTCAATGGCAGCCGAGATTCGGGAAGATGAGCTAGTGTAACTGAATTGAGTCGGTTTTACACGTAAAAACGCTTAACAAATTACAATACAATAAACCAAAACCAAGGATAAATTAGTAAAAAATACATGAGTGGAATAAAATAATACATAAAAGGGTCATCTATCACAAAAATAAGACATTTGAAAGAAAGCTACAGAGGAGTAAACTAAAAGCTGCAAGACCATTACAGTCAACCGGTAGTTAAATAGCCGCCATCCTTTGGTCCTAGTAAAAATTCCAGTAGGCAAGGCTAAACTAAAGCTTTCTTTAGACAAAATTCTAAATGCAAATGTGTAACAAAAGGGGGAGAAAAATCAATTAATCCCCTTTGAATTCTACAGTATCAAGTATCTACTGTAAAATTTCTCAAACTGTTGAGAGAAAACCAAATCAATTAGTTTTCTTCTCTTCTTCCTTCGCAGGGTCTGTCTCGGCCACAGCCTGATCATCCTCACCTCCAAAACCAAATTCGTTTACACGTTTCTTGTCCACTGGATAAATCCACCTCTGGTACAAGTATATGAGGAAGATAAGATCTGCAAGGCAAAGCAAAAGAAGATACTAAGACAATGATACAAGATATTTGACGATTGCAAAGTGCCTAATATTCAGAGAAAAATCACAATTAGAATACAGTTTCATAAATGGCATTCAAATTTGTAAAATTATGGAACAAAGGGCTGGATTAAAAAATGGTTATCCTTTCAGCTATATGGCAATCATGAAGGTTCGTGAACGCAAGAAAAGGTTAGAAGTATGACACATAAACGCAAGCTCCTTTCCTTCTCTAAAAACTAATATCAGCTTCAAAACTCTGATGGAGAGAAGGTACACCTTTCTTCTGGAATGCTTCTCAGAAACAAAGTTTTACTTTACCCTCAGCTTGCTAACCATGTAGTTCAAATTTAACTATGGACTGGGACTCAAACTCATCATTATATATAATATAAATTTAAGAGACAAAGCTTCCACTATATAATACATTCAAATATCATAGGCTTTGTCAGCCTGGTTGCACCTAGGTTCTTAATTCCAAGAAGTAATAAAGATTTTTATACACAGTTATTCACTATCAGGTCAAGTTGCACAGAATAGCAGGTGGTCATGATCATAATCTTACCATCACGGAAAACAGAAAGCCGATGGAGTGTTGGCATTTTAATAACAAAGGCAAAAAGGTCATCAATTATGGTGTTGAGAAACTTGTAAGTCATTTGCCTCCAAGGTAGATGAGCAACAGATTTGAGCTTGTAGTTGATGAACAATTGAGGGCACATCATAATAAAACCTGCAACAGTTTTCCAGTAGAGTACAAACATTACGAAGTTTACAAGACTTGTGAATTTAATGATCATGACATTGAAATTGGTCAAGTGCATGACTGGGTGTTTGGTTTGAATTCTCATACATGTCCACTTAGTAACTTCTACATCCTCGGGGAATACTTAGTTATGAAAAATAGCATTTTTTTCCTTGCCCATAAGAAAAAATGTGGGTAAAAAAGAAAACATAAGAACTAAAACGTTGTTCATATTTTTATTCAACAAAAGAAAAATAAAAAAGCTGCAAAGAAAAATAGCAGTGTTTCGCATAGGTGAATTTCATATTTATTCTATTTCAGTATAAGGACAGCATACTGATGACTAGAATCAGAATAAGTATTCTAATTTTGTTTCTAATTTATTTTTAACTCAGAAATAGTCATGTTTACTTCAGGATAAAGTTTGACTTAAACAAATGTAAAAATACTCTTTTTAGTAAGGTTTAACTTTTCAACTCATTCACAAAATCTCGGCTATCCTAGAAGCACTTGAGATTAACAACCATCAGAAAAAGAATGAAAGAAATAGTGATTCAGCCATTCAGTACAATCTTGCTAGGGAAGCATAAGTCACAATGGTTAGGAAAATTAATACCACCAGAGGCAAAGCACATCGGTTTAATTTAATTAATTTAGATAGCTTTGTGATGATTTAATATATGGTAGTATCAATGAAAACCAATCATAGCATAGACAATTAGAAGAGTGCTTACCAAACATGTATACACAACTTGTGAGAGAAGACAGAATCCAAGAATACCAGCTCTTGTGACGCTCATACATCAGTGAGTAAACAGAAAATCCAGCAACAAGGAGAAACAGAACATAGCATAAATACTTCATTGCAATATCATCATATTCCTTTGTCTTATTTCGGACATATGACTCTCGATCTCGAAGCTTCAACATAGGTATCCTTCCTGTCCTATCAATCTGGGAAAAAAATTAAATTACAGATTGAAGATATCAATAAAAATAATTAAGGAACAGCAGAACAGTAGATGTAAAGGTAACATGAATTCTATGCAAAAGTAAACAGTATCTATAAGAATGAAAGGTCTCAGCAGATGTTCTGCATATGCAAACCAGTACAAAGTATCATAACATTAAAGAGGGCAAGATAACAAAATATCATGCCATTTTTATATACTTGAGAGAAATACAAAAAAATTAGAATGAATTTGAGAGAGTGAACTGCCCTCTCTTAGGATCTCATATTTACAATAACTTTGGATACATCAGATACAATGTATGAGAGGGAAGAGAAAATAATATATATATATATATATATATATATATATATATATATATATATATATATATATATATATACAGCACAATGCATACAACACCTATACAATAAATTCTATTTAAGACTATTTATTCTAACGTAAATTAAAAATTCATAAAATCATACCAATAAAAATGTGACAATAACATTAAAAACTCAAGAGATCACAAAAAAGGACCTCTATGCGCATCGCTTTTCCAATTTTCCAGAACTCAATAACGCAGCCAATTCCAGAGCTAGCAAGAATCATCCAAGACGTGTCGTTGTCAAGCAGATAAAGGAAGATAATAAGCTGACAAACAAAGCTCACAACAACAGTCTTTGCCGAGAGTCCTTCCATAGATTTATTTTTGTTCCAAAATTGGATGTCTGTGTGGAAAGAAAATAATTAGTGATAACCTATGCCTCTAACCAAACCCATATGGATTACCTTAGTGGATGTGCTTTCTAAAAAATTGCTAGACAATAGACTTACCATTCTTGAAAGCCAAGAAGTCGAAGACTGAATGAAGAAGAGAAACAACCATGGTAATTGCCAGGAGGTAAGGATTTCCTTCCAAGAATACCCTCTGATATCATTATCAAAATAAAATATTAGCCAATTAGACAAATAAGACACTCAACAATTCATACAGCGAGAAACAAATGCACAACAGAGGATTTTTCTTACATTTTGAAATTCCATTTTAAAATCTTTAAGAGCATGTGAAGTGAATGTCAGGTAGAAAACGGTAAGATGTAATGAAAAATTGCACATGCAAAGGGTTGATGGTTACACGAACCAAAAAAAAAAACACAAGAAAATAATCAAACACAAATCATTCCAGCATACAGCTCAAGCTTTTAGGAATGTTAGCTTATGACATAATATTAGAACCTCTATGCCCAAGTGGTTAACAATTCAACCCTTACCACCCTCATCTTCAAATAAAAAATAAAATAAATTCGACAAGGTATGTAAACAGGATTTTGTACAAGTACCAAATACTATCTATATTAAAATGTTCATCAAGATTTTATTTCAACGTAATATTCTATTAAGCAGTACTTGAGCAGTTGAATACAACACAACTACTCAGTACAACCAAAGAGGACAATAGTTCAAGAACTAATAACAAGATATCACAACTGAAAAAATGCAAAGTCAAGGAAAATAAAAACCAGGTCTACTATTATTCAACATATTACCCAAGTACTCAACATGAGTGTTTCATCAAATACGTTAAATCCACTAATAATTATGTAAAATTGAGAAAATTTTCTAAACCTACAAACCTTTAGTTCATCAGCCTCGCCTTCAAGCATGCTTCCATAATTACGGTGAATCTGGAAGGATTGATCAATCTGCAGGAATAACTGCCACTTTGTCATACTAATGGGACCAACTTCCAGGTTAAGTTGTAATTTAGTCACTGTCTCGTTCAAAGGTATCAACTTATCCCTAAGTAACCAGAACTCATTGAAATAAACAATTGGATAGTAGTTCCCAGTGAAAGGATCGACGTTCAAGACTGGGAACCCAAAGTTAAGGAATATAAATATATAGTCAGCTAACTCAATACACCAGTTACTCAATACACCAGTTACTCTGTCAATATATAGGAAGGTCAAATAAAAATGTGAAATTCAAAAAATAAGAGAAAGGTCAAAATAAAACCTTACTGAAAGTGAAATGACACAAAAAATTCAGTTGCAAAGGCATTGCCATCTATAAGTTCTCCACGATTCAATATTAATCTCACATAATGTGAACTTATTATGTTAAATGATAGACAAGACATCCAGAAACCAGCGCCAAGAAAGGGGAGAAAAATTAAAAAAAAAGATTAACAGCAAATAAAGTAAATAACAAGGATACATGGAGCAATGTTTGGCGCTACACCTGTTTTTGGGTACCTGCAACCAGGAAAAATTTATTATAACAATACAGCACATCAATAAAGAATACACATCAATTAAGTGGCTCAGCTACAGACAAATCTAGAAGAGTCATAGCTTTTTTACTACCATAATTAAATGTAGGAAATGTCAAGGAAGAAATTCACTAGCTTTGTTTGAGAAAAGTTCTGGACAGCAAATAACTGTGGGTCTCAAAAGATTTATAGACTTGCAACAATGAAGGAACCACATTTGCACTAATGGCAGTGATAGCCCATCCAATATTTAAAAATTTATACATTTCACTTAGGTTTTATATTTTGTATAAAATAAAAAATTCATCTTTTTAAACTTCATTTGTTCTCCACCCTCCGAAGTTTATGTCCTAGTTCCCCCTCTAGCTGCGTGCTAGCTTTTTTCGACAATACCAACATAATATACAATTGTTCTCTGCCAACAACATACCAGCCCTGAAGCAAGTAAAGCTCGCAAAAATGGGTACAGAATCAAAAGAAGTACATTTTACGGTCATCACTTCAAATTTGTAACAGGAGACAAGTTATTCATGGGATTGGTGCGATACAAATCATAAACAAATATTGATAATTTCAGTAGTAGTTTCAAAAGTGTATTAAGATGGGTCACTACATTTCAACAGCTGTTGCAACGGCAACTGTATGTTATGTCCCATGCTTAACCTTAGGTATGGAGCTGCTCACAAGTGCTATTACCAAGGCAACAATAAATAAAAATTATTTTAAGTTTAAAAATAACGAGATGTACTGTTTAAGTCCAACATATAACTAATATATAGTTAGGAGTGAGATTACAAGCATAATTTCACTGACATAAATACCGGTTTAGGTAGTGCTGTTGAAACAGGTTTGAGAATTGGATAGGCTTGTCCCACCAATAATGGGTTGAAAAACCAAAATAACATTTGGGAATTGGCTTAGTAGGTTTAACATGGACTCAACCCATCAAAACCACAGAGAATTATGTGGAATTACTTCACAATGTAACAGTCCATGTGTTAAACGCTCAAGCTTCATCACAAAATACAAACATCAAAAACGTGCCCTTGAACCAAAAACTGACAACTAGAAAGAAAAGATAGACAATTAAACACTAAAATGCAACTAAGATTAATCATTTTGCATTCTGATTTCATCTCAATCTCTCACTGTTACCAAAGGCTATGGCAGTGCAGAGGAATACCAACAAGAATATTTATCATTCCTATATAAAGAAAGGAACAGAAGGGTAAATCTAAAAAATGCTAGTGAGATGGCCATTATACTGAAAACATTATGGAGACCACAGTAGTCAATGGCAGTGCGGAGCACCCACCTCCCAAAAATGCTATAGCAGGATGACTGTTATTCTGACCAACCTTATGTTTTTAAGGGAGGTGCGATTAGTATAGTGTTTTGACAGGTTGTTTTCTGTGTGAAAGGAAACTTTTTCCTTTGTAGGGAGGTGTGGTGTACAGTTTGGTTAAGGCTGGAATGACAAATGATTTCAGTTTGCGTCAGTACTTTCTTTTTGTGTGTGTGCTTTCTATTGATCATTGTTGATGTCCTAACAAGTATCCTAGATGATTTCTTGGGACTTATTCTTCTTTTATATTATATGATTTGTTTCCTTATTTAATCAGGATCCTCATAATTTTAGGGATATCTGATTAGAACTAGACTTAATAGAATATGATTTATACACAGCATATATACAGGAATAAAATCTATAATTATTTGCATTTACTGTAATGAGCTTATATAAAACGGACTCCTTGTGTAGTTCATACTCACAGTTTTCAGCCGCTCTTGCATTTATTTTTCTATCTTTCAACAATAATCAAGATCGTAGTCTACACATGCAATCACAATCAATTTAAGGCATAACTAACAAGTCAAAAACAACACAGGTCAAGGAGAATAAGGAGGAAAAAAGACAATGGATGACATCTCTTGTCAAAAAAATGGGGAGCTACAGAAAATACAGAGAAGCAGGGAATGACTAAGTTGTGTTAAACAGAGCAAAGCCCATTAAAAGTACTGGACTGGCTGGAAAATGCTTGAGCAACCGGATATTTTTTATGGATGAAGTGTTTCTAACCCTAAAGTCCTTCCTATGCCAAAAAAAAGAGTGGACAAAGCAGGGATTTCATCTACTGTGGCTTCTCAAGTGTGATTCTGTGCTTGAAAGGCATAATCTTTATCACAAAGAAAAAATGTAAAGTAACAGAAGACTTAAAGCAGACAGGGTGTCTGCTTGGCTCAGCATCACTGCTATGGCAGCACAGTTTCCTGTATTAACTATATGATTGAGTTATCCGCCATAGGCAACATTACATTGCATGTTGATGGTTTGAGATCAAGAGACAGATTGAAGTGGACTGAAGGAGCTAAGATGCAGCCTCTAGAGATGGAAGATTGATGGAAGCAGAGCCATGGGTCACAAACATGTAGGATTCTGATTCATAAGATGTAAATACAATGCCCAAAAATTGAAAGAATTTAGCGAAACTTATTTCTTATGAGAATATATTTTTCTTTAGTTTTGGAGATTGGATTGAAGAACTGATGGTTAACCAACTTAATCTTCCACATTAAATTTTGTTAAGTTTCAATCCAACAACTTGATTCACCCCAAAAATGAAATTTCATTCCAAGTGAAATGCATAATTATTTCCAACCATCCCTCTTATACTACCTCATGCAAAACTAAAATTCAATTAAAAGAAGGCCAATTTATCTGACAATCTCTTTGAACGCCTGCACAACACTTCCTCCATAGAATTATCATCAGCAATCAACCAACTTAAACAGAAATTATGTCAGGCAAAAAGGCTGAACATTTAGTTAAAAAAATGTGCCAAAAATTAAATGAATTCCAAGCAAACATACTGAGTGAAGTCAGCAACCAAGTTAATTGTTATATTTGGTTTCCAATATGAAACCCACTCCACAGGACCATCATCCTTAGAATCATCATCATCTTCTTCAGGATCATCAACCACCTGGCAAAGCCAAAAGAGAACAATAATTAGATCATCCTGAAATCAGTAACATGTCATCATGGAAACCAGTAAACACTAACCAATTGAAAAACTGACAACATGATTGATACCAAACTCAGTAAGAAAACAAAATATATTGATTTGAACAAGTTGTTCCATGTAAACGTACTGAACCAAATCATGAGGATTAGATAGACGGGCAACTCTTCTGGCCAGTAAGGTTAAGATATAGGATTACAGATTAAGATTTTAACAAGAAGTTATTCCCAAAACTTCTAACCACAGATTCAGCTACAGAATTAATGACAGCATACTGTATGCTCCTCGAAAAGACTCAATGAATAGAGGGGAAAAAGGAATATGAATTTCTTTGTTGAATTGCCTCAATCAATTTAGGCTTCCTATGTATAGTATGGCATTCCATACTTTTCCCCTTCCCCAATATTTTACAAGCTTCAACATTAATTATGCCTCCGTTGGTGCTGCATCCATGTCATAGTTTTCATCCGTCTCTAGAATGAGAGGTTTAGAAGATGGTAACAAAAAAAAATCACCCGTGTTTCCCCAAAAAGCTGTATATTGTATAATAAAATAATGCAATGGTTTAGATAGTAAGATGAAATAGGATATTTAAAAAGGTAACTTGATTTTTTACATCATGCAGAATATAATATGACATTTTTTATGTTTAAAAAATCAATAACTATATTAAAGATCTTGAACTCAAGGCAAAGTACCATCATGACAGTTCCACATCAAGCTAATTATAAAATTATGGGAGCAATGACAAACCTTGGACGTAACTTGAGCCTCAGTAGAATCTGGCGAACTTCCTAACAGACTTTTCTTTTTATCTGCTTTAGACTTGGGCAAGTACGTCACAACAGCTGAGACCAACAATAATAAAAACACATCATAAACCACTTTTTCAAACATATGTAATGCTAAAAATATCAATAAGAAGTTAAAGAAAACATACGATGTGTCCTTCCAAATGCTGCCTGAGGCTGGTATTCCGGATCACTTGGGTCAGGTGAAAAGCCAGAGTGTGCAAAGAAAACATGAGCATATACACTCCCATTATGTTTCAAAGACTGAAAGTAGAATAAGAAATCATAAATTTCCGGAACTACTTTGACTTTTCTTCAAAAACCAATGTAAATTAACCATGGATAGTTAGCAGTAGCATTTTTCAAGTTTCAATTTTATACCTCCGATGGAGTATAGTCCAAAGTAAGAGTCCTAGTACTCTCAGGTCCCCAAACAGCATACGGAATATTGGTTTCATGCCATACAAGTGAACTTTCAGAACCAAAATCGTTGAACTTCTCGTTCTCGGAAAGATAAAGCCACATATCCTGAACAAAAAACAGCATCCAGAAAAAAACCTGATTAAGAACATAAACAAAAAGCAACACCAACTAGGAAAGCATTTGCAGCTTGTGCCAGCATCAGAACACGGACCAGTAAGATAATTACACAAAAACCTAATTTAGATTTTTAGTACAAATCACTAATTGAGACTTCTGATCGTGAAGAAATTACACACATAAACTCTTCATCACACTACACGACGATGAAATTGAAATTCCACTCAATCACAAATCATACGAGATCGTATACATGCCTAACCTAAGTTCAAAAACGAATCTAAGAGACTACTAGACAAGCGAATTTAGCGAAATAATAACAATAATAAAATCAAAGTGAGATCATGCAATAGAAGTTGAGTTAGCAGAGGTGAGAGTGTGCGCGCGCGCGCGTGTGTGTGTGTGTGAGAGAGAGAGAGAGTACCAGAGGCTGTGCTTTCTGGAAGAGATTGGAGATGAGAGCGGAAGGTTCGGTAGGTTTTTTGGGAGAGAAGAATTTGGAAGCGAAGTACCAGAAAACGACCATGCGTATGATTCCTGTGAGGCCAAACCCTCCTTGCTGCTGTTGCTGCCTCCCCTGCGGTGCCTGGCCGCCTTCAACTGCTGGCGCAGGCGGCGCCATCTTCGTAGAGAGAGAGAGAGAGAGAGAGAGAGAGAGAGAGAGAGAGAGAGAGAGAAAGGGCAAGAAAAAGAGAAATATCAGTGATCGAATCGAAAATTTGAAAACTGATACTTCGAGTAAGACGGTGTGTGAGATGCGTATTAGTAAGGAAAAAAAAGAAAAAAAATGGAATTACTTTATAACTGGGTGGCCACGCAATCTTCTCCACCACACTTTATGCACATTACAGTTAGACTGATCAGCTCAGCTAAATATTAACAACATTATTTGAAAATTTGTTTTAATAGTATTGTCAAAAATATTGTTTTTTAAAATTTGACAGAAAAATTATAAAATTTATCATTCAACGTTATAGCATAAAAGATCTATCATCTAATGGTTTATATATATTTTTCTAAAATATTTTTCAATTTTTTTATATTTTATCAATCAATTAAATATTCATGATATGTTAAAAAAATAAAAATTAAATAATTATAATAAAACCAATATTAAATGACATTTTTTATTATTTTGATGACGTTTCAACTATATTAAATTGTGAAAAAAATTATGATAACATGATAACCGAATGCATAAAACTTAATTAATGAAATTTGTAAAATATTGATAGTTATTATGTATTTGAGTAAAAAATATTTTACGTAATTAATTTACAAATAATGAATATTCGCTAAGTTTTATTGTGAATGTAAAATTAGCTAATATAAAATGAAATATTAATATACCGATATTGAATTATGAGTATTTGACAATATTACTTAAAATATACACGTTTGCGCTTGAACTTAAAATTAAAATTTCAATATCACATCGTATCAGAAAGGTATGTAAAAAGAGAATAGTGATCTTTATTAGAAGAAGAAAAGTTTAACTATGAAATACGAATACGTCGCACATTCTATTTCTATTTTTTACCATATTTATAAATTAGAATAATTGTTTTTTATCATAATATTTTAAAAATGTTCTTATAAAAATGATCTTATTAGATTTTCAATAGGAAACTTTTAAAATATTCTTTTAATCTCTTATCTCTTTTAATCTCTTATCTCTTTTAATATAAAATTTTGTCTTTAATTCTAAATTAAATTTTAATAATTTTAAAAATGAAATTAATTTTACATCACAATATAAATTGCTTATTACAAATCTAAGATACAGTTTACCTGATGTAAATTTTTATTTATTATATAATTTATGTATTCTTAAATATATATTTATTGTGTGTTTAATTATATAAAATTAAATATTTGTCTTATGTATTGTACAAAATAAAATAATAATAAAATGTTTATTCTTATTAGTATTATTTAGTAAATGTTTTTTTTGAAAAATAACTTGCGCAGACTCCCACGTACCCTTAAGCTGGACGAGAAAGTCTTTTTTCTTTTCTTTTTACGCTCCATTGTTTCTCTTAATCTTTGAATTGCTTGTTTTACATTGCGGATGATGTCTCTTAAGTGTGGGGAAGTGTAATAGTTTAAGAACTAGTTTTCTTTCTTGTCATGTTTATACCTTCTTGTTTTGATTTCTAAACTTTTGTTACTGGATAATAAAAAAAAATTGTATATTTTAATAGATTTATAAAAGTGTCTAGTGGTTGAGAGCTTTAGAATTTTAAAAAAAATATTGGTTCTTGATTTGTGTTCACTAGATTCTATATGACTTTTTAAATAAGTTAGTTTTAAAAATTTTTGGATTGAATTTTTGGTGATAAGACTGTCTTGGTGAGTTCTTAAGTTGTAACAATAGATTGTCTAATGTGCTTTTTAATGTGTTTTTATTCATATTTGCTTATACTTTAAAACTTGACTTGATTATCTATTCTGCAAGTGTGTTTACATAATTGATATGATTGTGACAATTTTTGTTTATTAAGCCACTAAGTCATATTAGCCAACCCTTATGATAATGTACTTTTTATCCATTTGAGCCTGTAGCCTTTTCTTGTTTTTAAACCTCATTATAAGCCTTAAAATAGAAAAATCATGTTTGTTTCTACCTTAAAGAATAAAAGAGTTTTGAAATCATTTTAGAAATAGGTTTTTGAATAAGTGTGGGGTGCATTTCGTTTACCTCCTCAAATTTAAAAAGGAAAATAGAAAAAAAAGGGAAAGAAAAAAAAAATAAAACTACAAGAAGAAAAGAAAATAAGAACAAAAGCGTAAACCATCTAATATAAAGGTTGGATTGTCTACTGCATGAAAAAGAGATGAAGTCCTGAAAAAAAGAAAAAAGTTGATTGTAATTTTGAAGACATATACTACTTAACATTTATTCTCCATTGGTCCTTTATTTTTTCTATGATTTTAAGCCCATTTTCCATCATTTTAACTACCTTTACCTTGACCCAGTTACATCCTTACGAAGTCCTTTTGATCTTTGTGTGCATGTTATTCAAGTGGTGTAAATATTAAAATCTTGTTAAGCCTATAGTAGTGTTTCCAATTACATTTTTCTTGATTCCTTGAAGGTTGTATTTTGTTAGTTCTTGTACATTCCTAAGTATACTATCAATCCGTTGTGTTTGTTTTTTCTATTGTCATGAGTGTTTTGCTTGGAAGTGTAAAAGGATAATATTTTTACTCATACTTAGACACTTTAATTGTGGTGTTTTTGGACTGTAATAAACAATAAATCCACTATTTTAATTGAGATTCATCTAATTAGATTTGTTTATACCTTAATTGTTGTCTTTATTAATCTTGCATTTTTATACAAAATAGACGGTCTGATAAATGTACTCATTAAACAATCACATTAGACGGCCTCTGTGTGTTGTCCCAGTAGATGATCCCTTTTGAAGATCCACAGTGGGACACACCACCCTGAAAAAGGAAAGATATTAACTTAGAAACAAGATTCATTTGTGAACACATTTTTTGCAATCGATTATCTCTTAAATGCTGTAAATAAAATTTCTTTGGTTGACCTTGTTTTTGATGCACTGAAAAGAGAAAAATTTAATTCAATTATTCTACAAGATTTCTCGTTGTAGGTTTGATTACACTGGGTTGAATTGCATTACAATCAATTGTGCACATCTGAAACAGGATTTAGAAGCAAAATATCTAAGATAACTACAAGAATAAAAATTTGCAAAGTAAATAGGAAGAAAATATTTTTGAGAGCGAAAAATCTACAGCAAAGATATTCTATGAGACATAAAGAAATATCTGATAATTGCAAAAGCAATATTTGAGAATTAATTATGAGATGGATCTGTGAAGAATGAAGATTTTAAATAAAGATTTGAGAAGGTAGAGGAGGGCATGCCACACAACAAACTAAAAACCTAATTTTATTTCCATTTTGTATTTCTTTTGTTTTCGTCTTTCTCTTGGAAGGTTAATTTCCTTTGGGTTGATTTCATGTGATCTCACAATAAATTCTAAGGTTTCTATTTAATAAAGTTTTGTTCATGAGTTCTCTTTAACAATTGTGTTTTATTGTTAGTTTTTTTGAAATCTATTTTCTGGAAACCAATTGAGTTTGAATGTGTGTTTAGAATTCATTCGTTTTTCCTTAAGTAGAGTTCTTGGCTAATTCACTTAGTCTTAATCAAATTTCTGTATGCTTAGTTAAGAAGTAGAAAATAAATATCTCATTGAGTAGACACTCGGAGACAAAGTGAGATGTATCCGTAGATGATTGTTTTGCTGATAAGATTTGTTGAATCTAATTAAGACTAGCTTGATTAGGTTAAACTTTGTTAAGAGAATTGAAGAATAATTATCTAAAAGATAACCAAGGAAGAATTCGTTATGAACGAACTTGATAGTCAGTATGCTTCCTTTACTATTTATATTGTCTACTATATTTTCTTGCACTAGAATCCTCAATCCCCCTTTAATCTACTATTGTTATTACTAACTTTTTTTTGCTTGTAATAAGTTTTTGAGCATTGTTTGATTGAATTTATTGTTGAATTCATTGGGAGGCGACTTGAAATTAACTTTTTCCTCTCTATATTATCATCTATTTGTTGTTAGACAATATAGTATTGCATTAAACGATTTGTATTGGAATATGATTAATTTGCTCGTAAAAATGACAACGATCATATACCATGAATGATCAAGACTTATCATCTTTCACACAAAATATATTTATTATTTATCCAAATAAAAACTTACCAAACGAAAATAATCCTTATATTTATATGTAATAAGATATTTATGTTTAACAAAGTCTTATAATTACAAAACTAGAATCAAATGAAAGGGTATATTAAACTTCAATCTAACAAAAAGTAAAATCAAAACTTTTAAAAACAGTGAAATCAAATTAAAGGAAATTACAAATAAAGAGACTAAAAATGTCATTTTATCTAATATTATTTAAAAAATATAATAACTTTTAATTATCAAATACATATTCAATTTCAGTTGATATTTTAACTTTAAACTAACTTTTTAATTATTTTCGTCATACATAACTATGAGTATCAAGAAGTAGAATTTAAGCTTAACTCAACCTTACAAAGTCGACTTGTAAAGTGAGGTTTGCACCTATATTATAGACTATTGAAAGGCATCGTCTTTAGTCGATGTGGGATCTCCAACACACACCCTTCACGTCGAGACTGCTCGACTCGTGCGTGGGACTATATTGTTTAAGGGTGGTCCGATAGCGGTTCGATAACGGGTAGCCCCAACAACGTGCTAGGATAGGCTCTGATACTATATCAAGAAGTGAAATTTAAGTTAACTCAACCTTACAAAACCGGCTTCTAAAGTGAGGTTTGCACCTATGTTATAAACTATTAAAAGGCCTCGTCTCTAGTCAATGTGGGATCTCAAACAATAAGAAAAAAATTATATATATATTAATTTTATGGTGAAAAAATCCCATGACTTTTTATTTTAAATGTTTACATGAAAAATAATGATGAGGAATCCACAAGTCGGAGGTGTAAAACAGAAGTCGAAAATGTCTATGGTAATGGAGGAAAGGCTTGGGTTGTAGGATCGTTCCACTCAAACTTTAAAAAATAGCTCTTGGATGGTTTCTTGATGAATTATTGGATGAACGTGATCTTCAAAAGTTTGTGAAAAACTTGAAAAGGAAAGCAATTAAAGAAAAATGCAAGACATAAAGATAATACTAGGAATTAGAACAACACCACCTTGCGCCACCCATATCCATGAGAAAAGAAAGATGGTGATTCGCCACTTGTGACCTAGCCCACAAGATAAGAATCAATGCTAGGAATTAGGAAGACCCTTGAGCCACTCAAATCCATGAGATAAACAAGATGTTAAATTGCTACTTATGATCTAGCTCACAAGATAAGAAACCCAAGAGAGAAACTCTTCACTTCCCTTTGATGAACATCAATGCTCTATCAAGATATAGGCTATGAAGGGCCACTCTAGAATAACCAAAGAGGAGAAACATCTCTTGAGAAATGACACACTCAAGATTTTATTTTTTTTTTTTGAAATTTCTATGCATCATTCAAATCTTCAAGATGAGTACAATAGATATCTTTATATAGACTCATGGTGAAAGAGGAAGAGACAAGCCCATTCATTGCATAGGTCCAAACTAAACAGAAAAATAAAAAGGAAAATTATTTTTTTATATATTTTTCAGATCACATCATCGTCCCATTCTTTAAGAAAATTCATTCTGAATTCTAGTTGAGCTAATCTTCAAAAAATCCAAGTTGTCCTCCACATGTTTGATAAAATGTTTGAACCGCTTCTTGAGACACCCAAAAGCTTTGAGTGTACCCAAAGCTCTGATACCAATTGAGGAGGAATCCCCAAGCCCGAGGTGCAAAACGAAAGTCGGAAACGTCTATGATAATGGAGGAAAGGCTTGGGTTGTAGGATTGTTCCATTCAAACTTCAAAGAAGAGTTCTTTAATGGTTTCTTGATGAATTCTTAGATGAACGTGATCTTCAAAAGTTTGCGAAAAACTCAAGAACGAAAATAGTTAAAGAAAAATGCAAAAGATAACGATAATACTAGGAACTAGAACAATGCCACATTGCGCCACCCAAATCTATGAGAAAAGCAACATGGTGATTCGTTACTTGTGACCTAACCTACATGATAAGAATCGATGTTAGGAATTAGAAAAAACCTTGCGTCACTCAAATCCATGAGATAAGCAAGATGGTAAATCGCCACATGTGACCTAACTCACAAGATAAGAAATTCCAAGAGAGAAACTCTCTACTTCCCTTTGATGAACCCCAATGCACCATCAAGAGATAGCTATGAAACGCTACTTTAAAATAAGCAATGGAGAAACATCTCTTGAGATTTTTCTTTTCAGAAATTTCTATTCATCATTCAAATCTACAAAATAAGTATAATATGTATCATTATATAGACTCATGGTGGAAGAAGAGACAAATTTATTCCTTTCCTAGATCCAAACTAAACATAAAAAATAAAAGAAAAATTATATTTTTTTTTTATATTTTTCAGATCACATAAAATAATGAAAAAAAAAGTATTTTC